>JAESGU010000049.1_pt1 | contig 99161 bp, 101 predicted proteins | sample 9266271 | NCBI WGS metagenome assembly JAESGU01 (sample SAMN15740544, study PRJNA653495) | algae metagenome | isolation source: Scytonematopsis contorta HA4267-MV1 and co-occurring heterotrophs from mud... | place: USA: Palolo Valley Trail, Honolulu, Hawaii | collected 2009-07-25
GATGGCACCGCCGTTCCGCCAGGTGGAGTTCGACATCATGTACGGCGAGGGCATCAGCAAGGTGGGCGAGCTGGTCGATCTGGGCGTGAAGGCCGGCATCGTCGAGAAGTCAGGCGCCTGGTTCAGCCACGATTCTCAGCGCATCGGCCAGGGCCGCGAGAATGCCAAGACATTCCTGCGGCAGAATCCCGCGGTCGCCGAGGCGATCGAGGCAAAAATCCGCGCCCAGGCCGGCGTGGTGGCGAACGCGCTGATGGTGGCCGGCCCCGACGACACCGCCGAGGCCGCCGAGTAGTCTTTCGCCGCGATGGATGTCGCGCTGCCGGCCGCGCTGACCGAAGCCGACCAGGCACTGCTGGCAGCGGCGCGGGCCGTGGTGCGGCAGCACTATCGCTACGGGTCGCACACCGTGGGCACGGCGCTGCGCACACAGGATGGCCAGGTGTTCGCCGCGGTAAATCTTGATGCCACCGTGGGGCGCCTGGCGGTGTGTGCCGAGCCGGTGGCGCTGGGCCAGGCAGTGCTGGCCGGCGTCGGGCGAGGCTTCGAGGTGATCGTGGCAGTGCGCCACCCGCGCCCCGCGCATGTACATGATGCAGTGCCGGACGAGGCGATCGCGGTGGTTTCGCCCTGCGGCGGCTGTCGCGACCTGCTGTTCGACTACGCGCCCGACGCCGACGTGATCGTGCCCGGGATTGCCGGCCCGATCCGGGTGCGGCTGCGGGACCTGTTGCCGGTGCCGTATCGAAGGTAGGCGCGGGTGTGGGGCGCTTCCGTGCCGGACCGCCCCCCGCCCCCCTACCCTCGTGCCGCCAGCCCCAGCAGGCCGCGCGCCTCCGCGGGCGTCGCCACCGCATCGCCCAGCGCCTCGATGATCGCGGCCGCGCGCGCGACCAGCGGCGCATTGCCCGGCGAGAGTTTGCCGCGCGCCAGGTACAGATTGTCTTCCAGCCCTACCCGCACATGCCCGCCCAGGATCACCATCTGCGCCGCCATCGGAAACTGGTGCCGGCTGATGCCGAAGCCCGACCACTGCGCGCCGGCGGGCAGCGCGTTGCGCATGGTCAGCACCGCCTCGGTGGTGGAGGGTGCCCCGAAGGCGATGCCGGTGCACAGCTGCAGGAAGGGCGGTGCTTCGATCAGGCCCTGCCCGATCATGCGCTTGGCCAGCTCGATATGGCCCAGGTCGAACACCTCCAGCTCCGGCTTCACGCCGGCATCGCGGATCATCACAGCCATCCGCTCCAGGTGGCCGGGCACGTTGACGAAGGCGTTCGGCCCCATGTTCATCGTCGCCACGTCCAGCGAGCAGATGTCCGGCTTCAATTCCAGCACATGCGCCACGCGGTCCTCGGGCGAGGCCATGGTGCTGCCCTTCCCTGCACCGCCGGGCGCCGAGGGATCGGGCACGTAGCGAGCGCCGGGGCCGGTGGTCAGGTTGATGATCACGTCGGTGCCGGCATCGCGGATGCGGGAAACGGTCTCGCGGTACAGCGCCACGTCGCGGCTGGGCTTGCCGGTGGCGGGGTCGCGCACATGGATGTGCACGATGGCGGCCCCGGCTTCGCGCGCGGCCAGCGCCTCGGCGGCGATCTGCGCCGGCGTGATCGGCACGTGCGGGCTGCTGCCAGTGCTGTCGCCGCCGCCAGTCAGCGCGCAGGAGATGATCACGGGTCGAGACATTTTTGGGTCCTTGCGGGGTTCAGCGTATGGGCGAATGGCCGACACAAGTGCCCCTCACGCCACCGCCCGCTCGACGATCTCGATCGCGTCCAGCAGGGAAGCGGTCACGCGGTTGCGCCCGCGCAGCAGCGATGCCTGGGCGAAGCGCAGGTCATCGCCCCGGAAGCGGTCCAGCTCCAGGCACAGGCCCAGCGCCGGGATGGCAGGCAGGTTGACCGCCGGGTCGTGCGTGAAGCGCGGGCCCTGCGCGAAATTGAGCGGCACCAGCACGCGCGCCAGCCGCAGCACCGCGTCGTTGTATTTCGCCGCCGGCGCACCGGCGAGTTTCGCCAGCGCCTTCTGCAGCGCGCCCAGCGCCACGCGGGCGGGCGTGAGGTCGAAGTGCGCGCCCACCTTCTGCTGGTAGTCCGCCAGCGTCGCCGCCAGGTCCGAGGTGTGGGCCGAGAAATCCACCGGCAGCCGATCGGCATTGGCAAAGGCCAGCACCGCACCGAGATAGACGCCGATGTCGCGCCGCAGCACCTCGGGGTCGGCCACGTCCATCGTGTCGTCCTCGGTATGCCAGGCGATGTTGCCGCCGCAGCCGCCCACATGGTACCAGCCGCGGGCCTTCACTTCCTCCGCCGGCATCATGGAACTCGCCATGAAGCAGGCGGAAATGCCGATGCCGTGGAAGGCGTAGTCGCTGTTGCGCGCCGGGCGCTTGGCCTTGGTGTCCTGGCCGGTCGCGGCGCGCACCACCTGGCGCACCACCATCTCGCATTCCGGGGTGGCGCTGATCGCGGGATAGGTCGTGGCACCCGCGCAGCCGGGACTGTCGCAGTTCATGTGCACCACGCAGTGCCTGGCCAGGTCGAGCGCAAAAGTGTCGGCGAACCAGGTGCTGCCGCCGTAGCGCGCGGTGGAGTGGCCCGACCACCACACCAGGCGCACGCTGCGCTTCAGCTGCGCGCGGTTCTGCCAGAGCACGCGCGCCACTTCCAGCATGCAGGCATTGCCGGTGGCGTTGTCGCCGACGCCGACCTGCCAGGAATCGTAGTGCCCGTGCAGCAGCACGAATTTTTCCGGCTCCGCGCTGCCGGGGATCAGCACCGTGGGCATCTTCGCAAGGCTCCAGCCGGTCAGCAGCTCGGTGGCGATGGTGGCCTGCGCGCCTTGCTTCGCCAGCGCGATCAGCGCGAGCCCATCCGGATTGTTGACGGCGCAGGATGGAATTTTCGGCAGGCGCGAAAGGTCCTCGGCGCCGGGCGTGCCCCAGATGGTGGAAACCGTGCCCCAGTGGATGTTCTGCCCGGGGTTCACCGCGATCACGCCGGCGGCACCGGCCGCCTCGATGTCGCCCACCACATAGGGCAGCGCCATGCCCTCGGTCACCACGATCCTGCCGCCCAGCGCCGCTTGGTCGTAGCGCGTGCCCATGCGATCGCTGCCGATCGGCTTGCCGCTGCCGTCGAGGTAGGCGAGCCGCGCCGTGACGCCATCGGGGCAACTTGCCGCGAAGGCGGGCGGCTTGGCGCGATACGTGGTGCCGCCGGCCGTGACGCTGGCGCTGATGGGGTTCGACATGAACAGCGTGGGCGAAAACATCTCGGCCGGCAGCCCATGGTCGCGCAGGCGTGCAAGAATCATCTCGGCGCCGCGATTGGCATCGTCGGGCATCTCGCGCGGCTGGTGGCTGAACGCGGTCACCAGCTCCCACGGCGCTTCCAGCGCGACCTGGCTTGCGAAGCTGCTGCTGCTGCCGTCCATGGAAACCTCTCCCGCTTGGCGGTATCGCCGGTTGGCCGCAGCATGGCTGCCCACACGCAAGCCGCCAAGGGAGTGCGCCCGACGATGCCGCGTTTCGACACCGATGCGATGCTGGCCGCGATCCGCGACTGGGTGCTGCACGAAACCCCGACCACGGAACCCGCGCGGGTTTCCGCGCTGATGGCTGCGGTTGGCGCGGCGTCGGCCGCCGCCGGGGCGCGGGTGGAAATCGTGCCGGGCCGCATGGGCTATGGCGACCACCTGCTGGTGCGCAGCCCCTGGGGCGGGGATGGCCCCGGCATCCTGGTGCTGTCGCACCTGGATACCGTGCACGCGGTCGGCGAGCTGGACAGCAACCCGTTCCGGGTGGAGGGCGACAGCGCCTTCGGCCCCGGCATCTACGACATGAAGGGTGGCGCCTATCTGGCGCACCACGCACTGGCCGAGTTTCTCCGCGAGGGCAGGACCACGCCGCTGCCGATCACGCATCTCTACGTGTCGGACGAGGAGGTGGGCAGCCACAGCAGCGTCGATCTGATCACGTCGCTGGGTGCGCATGCGAAATACGTGCTGGTCACCGAACCCGCGCGCGAGGGCGGCAGGATCGTCACCGCGCGCAAGGGCACCGCGCGCTTCGACCTGGTGATCAAGGGCCGCGCCGCGCATAGCGGCAGCCGGCACCAGGACGGGCGCAGCGCCATCAAGGAACTGGCCCGCCAGATCCTGGTGCTGGAAGGCTTCACCGACTACGCGGCGGGCGTCACCGTGAACGTGGGCGTCGTTTCCGGCGGCACGCGCGCCAATGTGGTGGCCGAGGAGGCGCGCGCCGAGATCGACATGCGCGTGCCCAGCCCGGCACTGGCCGACGTGATGGTGCCGCGCGTGCTGGGCCTGAAGCCGCACGACCCGGACGTGACGCTGAGCGTGACCGGCGGCATGAACCGCCCGCCGTACGAGAAGGGCAACGCCATCGCCGCCCTGTTCGAGCATGCGCGTGGGGTCGCGCAGGAGATCGGCATCGACCTCAAGGACCTGAAAACGGGCGGCGGCAGCGACGGCAACTTCACCGCTGCCCACACGCCCACGCTGGATGGGCTGGGCGTGGACGGCAAGGGCGGGCACACGGGGTATGAGCAGCTGTACGTGAGCTCCATCGCGCCGCGCGGCGCGCTGATGTACCGGCTGATGGAGACGCTGCGGTAGCACGGCCGGCGCCGGCCGCCGTCACGCCTCAGCCTGCGCCCGCACCTGCGCCAGCGTGAAGCTGAACAGTTTCTCGCGCCCCAGCAGGAACAGCCGGGCGCCCTTGCGGAACAGGTTTGCAATCGCCGGGTCGCGCACATCCAGCCCGCCGGTGTAGGCACCGAAGGCGGGCAGCATCAGCCGCTCCGAACCGCCCACGAAGCAGGGGCGCGAGATCCATTTCGCGCGCGACGGAATGGTCGCCTTGGGATGGTGGTGGCCGCACACTTCCGGCGTGGCGCCGCCGCCTTCGTGGCGGAAGATCACCTGGCCTTCCCGCCAGTCGGCATGCGCGGTGCCGGGCAGGCCCTCGGGCGGCGCGGGGTCGTGGTTGCCCAGCACCCAGATGATCTCCGCGATCGCGGCGATCGCGTCGATGCGGGCCCGCGCATGCCCGCCCAGCCGGGCGCAGCCGTGCCGATCGTGGAAACTGTCGCCCAGGCAGACCAGGCGCGCGGGCCGATAAAGCCGCACCGCGCGCCACAGCCGGTCCAGCGTGGCGGCGGAATCGTAGGGCGGCAGCACCTGGCCGCGCGCGGCCAGGCTGCTGCCCTTCTCCAGGTGCAGGTCGGCCACCGCCATGAGCTTTCGTTCGGGCCACACGGCCACGCCGCTGGGATCGAGCAGCACGCGCTCCGACGCGAGCGTGATGGGCGCGGGGGTCATGCAGCGCTCACACCAGCCGCCCCTGCCGCGCCGGCCGCTTGCGCGCGAAATTCGCCCGGTGCACCGGGTGCACGCGAGGCACCACCTCGACCACCGGCGCGTCCTCGTCCATCGCTTCCGCGATCAGCGCGGCTTCCTCGGCCTCGGCCAGCAGCGCCTCCTCGGCGCTGCCGTTCATCACGCTCTCGCGGCCCACCTCCAGCAGCACCGGCACGGCCAGCGGCGACACGCGCGACAGCGACATGTGCACCACGCGCCCCTTGATGCGCTTCAGCATGCCGGCGATGCGCCCCACATCGGTCAGGCCCCCCGCGGCATCGGCGCGCGTGGCGCGCAGAAGAATATGCGAAGGGTCGTGCTTGCGCAGCACGTCGTAGATCAGGTCGGTGTTCACCGTGACCTGGCGGCAGGTTTTCTCGGCGCCCGGCGCGTGGCGGTCGATCAGGCCGGCGATCACCGCGACGTTGCGGAAGGTGCGCCGCAGCATGGAACTCTCCGCCATCCACGCCTCCAGGTCGTCGCCCAGCATGTCCTCCTCGAACAGCGGCGCCACGGTGTGCGGCTGGTGCGCGGACCACACGGCCAGCACATAGTCGGTGGCGACGAAGCCCAGCGGCGCGAAGCCGGCCCGCTCCATGCGGCGGGTCAGCAGCATGCCCAGCGTCTGGTGCGCGTTGCGGCCCTCGAAGCAATAGGCCACCAGGAACCACTTGCCGCCGCGCGGAAAGGTCTCGACCAGCAGGTTGCCGGGGCCGGGCAGGCGACTGCGCTTCTTCTGCAGCCGCAGCCATTCCTGTACCTCGTCCGGAAAGTCGCCCCAGCTGTCAGGGTCGCTGAGCTGCCCGCGCACGCGGTCGGCCAGGTAGGTGGACAGCGGCAGGCGGCCCCCGGCATAGGCGGGCACTTTCGGCTCGCGCCCCGCCTGGCCGATGGAACACTCCACCGTGGTTTCGCGCAGCCGCTCGAAGCGCAGCAGCCGGCCGGCGAAGATGAAGGTGTCGCCGGGGGCCAGCATGGACACGAAATACTCCTCGATCTCGCCCAGGACCATGCCGCCGATGCCGCGGCCCAGCTTCACCTTCACCAGCGGTGCCTCGACGATGGTGCCGATGTTCATGCGATGCTGGCGCGCGACCTTTTCGCCGCGCACATGCAGCCTTCCCTCGGCGTCGCGGAACAGTTTCCGGTAGCGGTCATAGGCGGCCAGCGCGTAGCCGCCATCCTCGCAGAAGCGCAGCACGTCGTCGAAATCCTGCCGGCTGAGCGCGGCATAGGGCTGCGCGCGCGTCACCTCGGCGAACAGGTCTTCAGGATGGAAGGGGCCGGCGCAGGCACAGCCCATCACATGCTGCGCCAGCACATCGAGCCCGCCGGGGCGCGGCGGGTCGCCATCCAGCTCGCGTGCGGCCACGCCTGCGATGGCGGCGCGGCATTCCAGCACCTCGAACCGGTTGGCCGGCACCAGCACGGCGCGGCTGGGCTCGTCCCAGCGGTGGTTGCTGCGCCCCAGCCGCTGCATCAGCCGCGCCACGCCCTTGGGCGCGCCGACCTGCACCACCAGGTCAACGCCCGCCCAGTCGATGCCGAGATCAAGCGAGCTGGTCGCCACCACGGCGCGCAGTTCGCCGCGCGCCATGGCCGCCTCCACGCGCAGCCGCTGCTCCAGCGCCAGCGACCCGTGATGCAGGCCGATCGGCAGGTTCGCCTCGTTGATGCGCCACAGGGCTGCGAAGATCAGCTCGGCCTGGGCGCGCGTGTTGACGAACACGATGGTGGTGCCGGCCCTGGTAATCAGCCGCAGCAGGTCGGGTGCGGCGATCAGCCCCATATGGCCGGACCACGGCAGGCGCCCTTCCGGCAGCGTGATGCTGACATGCGCGTCGGCGCCAGGCGGTGCGCGCACGATCGCAACATCCCCGGCATCGGCGCGGCCATGGCGCGACAGATAGGCGACCAAGGGCGCTTCATGCGCCACCGTGGCCGACAGCCCGACCCGGCGCGCGGCCGGCGCCAGGCCGGAAAGCCGCGCCAGGCACAGCGCCAGCTGGTCGCCGCGCTTGGTGCCGGCGATGGCGTGGATTTCGTCCAGCACCACACAGGCCAGGCTTGCGAAGATTTTTGCGGCGTCCGGCAGCGTGAGAAGCACGGCCAGGCTTTCGGGCGTGGTCAGCAGGATGTTGGGCGGCGCCTCGCGCTGGCGGCGGCGCACGTCGTGCCGCGTATCGCCGGTGCGGGTTTCGATGCTGATCGGCAGCGCCATCTCGCGCACCGGCGCTTCCAGGTTGCGCGCGATATCGACCGCCAGCGCCTTCAAGGGCGACACATACAGCGTGTGCAGATTTTCGCGCGGCTGCCGGGCAAGGTCGGCCAGCGTGGGCAGGAAGCCGGCCAGCGTCTTGCCCGCGCCGGTGGGCGCGATCAGCAGCGCGCTGTCGCCGCGCTGGGCGGCGGCCAGCAGCGCCAGCTGGTGCGGGTGCGGCGCCCAGCCGCGCGCGGCGAACCAGCGGGCGAATTGTTCCGGGAATGTTCCCATGGGCAGCGACTATAGCCCGGCCGGCCCATCGCGCCATGCCCCCCCCGCCGCCCCGCACAAATGAAACGTGGCCGAAATCACCTGGCAACGGGCTTGGCCGAGAGTGCCGCGCCGATCATTGCCGCCGGTGCGATCAGGAAAGGTCCCGGCATGCCACGCGCGACGGTTACCTGCCTTTCACCCAGCACGTCCGCCCTGCGGCAGCGCAGGGCGGGTGGCACGGCGCGCTCAACCGGCGCGCTTCTGTTCCTTGGCAAAGGGGCTGAGGCCAAGCCACGCCTGCATCGCCGATGCCAGATCACGATCACCGGTCAGCGTCATCCGCTGGCTCGCTCGCGCCGCGGCCACGGTGTCCAGCCCCAGCCAGATCGCGGTCATGGTCCGCAGATCGACGGAGACATAAAGATCCACGTCGAAGCCGGGATCGATGGAACAGACATCCGCGCCCTCCCGCGGGTCAACGATCAGCCAGAAGCCGCGCAGCGTCGCCGGCAACTCGGGATAGATGAACTGGATCACGCTGCGGCGCTTCGGCATGGGCGTCGTGTCCAGGTTGCGCCGCATGTCCCACATCAGCAGCGGCGCATCGAGATTCTGCAGCGACAGCTCCCGTTCCACCCAGCGCTGGCCCCAGATGCCGAAGGCATCAACCAGCGGCAGCAGGTCGCGGCCGGCCGGTGTCAGCCGGTATTCCTGCACGGCGGGGTCGTTGACGGCAGGGCCGCGCGCGACGATGCCGGCCGCCTCCAGGTCCTTCAACCGCTGCGACAGCAAGGCCGGCGACATGCGCGGCAGGCCGCGCCGCAGATCGTTGAACCGGGTGGAGCCCGCGAGCATTTCGCGCAGCACCACCACGGTCCAGCGCGTGCACAGGATCTCCGCCGCCATCGCGACCGGGCAGAACTGGCGGTAGCTGCCTTGGGCCATCGCTGCCTCCTTTCCGCTTTGACGACTCAACGCCGGGACGACGGCCACGTCCAGTTCAGATTCTGTATCGGGGCCGGTTCAGTTCCTGAACTGGCGAAGCCCCGTGGCCATCCGACATCGTTCCGCCGTGGCGCGTGCTGGGGGCGCCCGGTCCATCGAGCCGCGTCGGCCATCCGAACGCGGCACGCAACTCAAGGAGAGTTTCGATATGCAAGCCATGACGGCACCTGCAACGGTGCCCACAACGGCCATGTACGGGCCACGTCCGGCGGACGCTGCTTCCTCCAAGCCCGAGTTTGCGGCGCGTATCGCGGCCATGGTCGAGATGCTGGCCGGCAACGCTGCCCGGCATGATGCCGATGACAGCTTCGTGGCCGCGAACTACGCGGCGCTGAAGCAGCAGGGCTTCCTGCGCGCGCATGTGCCGGCGGAGCTCGGCGGCTTCGGCCTGTCGCATCGCGAAACCTGCGCGCTGGTGCGCCAGCTGGCAGCCGGCTGCGGCGCCACGGGCCTCACCTTCGCCATGCACAGCCATCTGGTGGCCCTTGCCGCCTGGCGGTGGCGTAACGAGGGCGCACCCACCGACAAGCTGCTGCGCCGCGTCGCCGCCGAGAACCTGGTGCTGGTCTCCACCGGCGCGTCAGACTGGCTGGAAAGCCGCGGCACCGCCGAGAAGGTCGATGGCGGGTTCTGGGTGACGGGGCGCAAGACGTTCTGCAGCGGCGCGCCGGCCGGCGACCTGCTGATGACCAGCGCCGTGTACGACGATCCCGAAGCGGGTCCGACCGTCCTGCACTTCGCCGTGCCGTTCAAGGCGGAGGGTGTCGCCGTGCTCGATACGTGGCGCGCCATGGCGATGCGCGGCACCGGCTCGCACGACGTGGACCTCGGCGGCGTGTTCGTGCCGGACGGCGCGATCTCGGGCCGCCGGCCGCAGGGCAAGTGGCACGCGCTGTACCACGCCATCAGCATGCTGGCCTTTCCGGTGATCTTCTCGGCCTATCTGGGGGTGGCCGAGAACGCGCGGGCCAGGGCGCTGGAAATCGCGCGCCCGCGCAGCAGCGACGATGGCCAGATCCGCCTGGTGGGCGAGATGGAAAATGCCCTGACGGCCGCGCGCCTGGCGGTGGCCGCGATGATCGACCTGGCGGAAAATGCCACCCCCGGTGCCGCCACAACCAGCCAGACCGTCATCGCGCGTACGCTTGCCGGCGAAGCCGCGATCCGCACGGTCGAATGCGCGATGGAGGTGGTGGGGGGAAGCGCGCTGTTCCGCGCGCGCGGCATCGAACGCGCGTTCCGCGACATCCAGGGCGCCCGATACCACGCGCTGCGGCGCGAGCCGCAGCTGCGCCTGACCGGCCGGGTGGCGCTCGGGCTGGACATCGACGGCTGAACCGCAACATCACACCGGAGATCGCGAATGACTCGCTTCATTCCCATCGCCGCCGGCCTGCTTGCCGCGGCGATCACCGCGGCACCCGCGCTGGCCGAGCCGGCGCGCGTCGCGGATTGGCCCACCTTCCTGATCGCGCGGCCTGGGGCGCTGGCGGTGCCACCGCCGCCCGACGCGGCTGAGACCGCGTCCGAACTGGCCGAACTGCGGCGCAATGCCGTCTGGCGCGCGCCTGACCTCGCGGTGCGGCTGCGCCCCTGGCAGGCGGGTGGGCCGACGCATCGCTGGAACGACATCGCAATGACCGAGCTGGTCGCGCACCACAGCCTGGCGAATGCGTCGTCCCGCGCGCTGTCGCTGCTGCACGTGGCACTGCACGATGCGACGGTGGCGGTGCATGCCGCCAGGGCGATGCATGCGCGGCCCGCGCCCTCGGTGCAGGATTCCACGCTGGCGCTTGCCGGCGCGCCGGTGCCGTCCGGCAGTTCCTATCCGTCGGAGACCGCCGCGGTCGGCGCGGCGGCCAGCGCGATCCTGGCGGCGCTGATGCCGGACCGGGCGGCGCTGTTCGCGCGGATCGCGGCCGAGTCGGTCGCGATGCGCCAGCACGCCGGGTTGGAGTTTCCAAGCGATGCCGCGGCCGGCCGCGCGATCGGCGACGCGGTGGCGCGGCTGGCGCTGGCCCGCGCACAGGACGATGGCTTCGCGCGCGCGTTCAGCGGCACGATCCCGACCGGGCCGGGGCGCTGGCAGGGCACCACCATGTTCGCGCCGATGGCCGGCACCTGGCGGGCATGGTTGCTGCCGGCCAACGATGCGCTCCGCCCGCCGCCGCCGCCGGCCCACGACTCGCCCGAAACCGCCGCGCAATTGGCCGAGCTGAAGGCCTATCCGCGCACGCCCAAGACCAACGCGGACGCGATCTTCTGGGAAGTCTATGGCGGCGCGCGGGTGTTCCAGTTCTGGAACGCGGAACTCTCGCGCCGCGTGCTGGAATATGGCCTGGCGGACGATCCGCCGCGCGTCGCGGCCGCCTATGCCGCGCTGAACGTCGCCTTCTACGACAGTTTCATCGCCTGCTTCGACGCCAAATACGCCTATTGGTACGCGCGCCCCGCGCAGCTTGACACCAGCCTGCGCACGGTCGTGCCGACGCCCGCGCATCCAAGCTACCCGTCGGCGCATTCCTGCCTGTCCACCGCGTCGGCGACCGTGCTGCAAGCCCTGTTCCCGACGGATACCGAGGCGCTGCACGCGCTGGCCCGGCAGGCCAGCGAGGCACGCGTGGCGGCCGGCATCCACTACCGCTTCGACTGCGAGGCGGGCGAGGAGATCGGCCGCCGGGCCGCGGCGCTGGCGCTGGCGAAGATGGCGCCGGCGATGCGCTAACTTTCCGACCCGCGTGCGCCACCCCATGTTACGGGGCATGGCGCGCGTCGCAGACTGGCTGAAGGTGTTGCCGGACGGGCTGTGTTGCCTGCCCGGCAACTTCTTCATCGATCCCGCGCGCGCGGTGGATCGCGCCGTGATCACGCATGCGCACAGCGACCACGCGCGACCCGGCCACACGCATGTGCTAGCCACCGCCGAAACGCTTGCCTTCATGCGCATCCGGCTGGGTGACGGCGCCGGCACCACGCAGCAGGCCGCTTCCTATGGCGAGGCGCTCGACGTGAACGGCGTGCGCGTCACGCTGCACCCCGCGGGCCACGTGCTGGGCAGCGCGCAGGTGGCGATGGAGTTTGGCGGTAGCCGCGCGGTGGTGAGTGGTGACTACAAGCGGGCGCCTGATCCGACCTGCGCCCCATTCGAGGTGGTGCGGGCCGACCTGTTCGTGACCGAAGCGACCTTCGCGCTGCCCGTTTTCCGCCATCCGCCACCCTTGGGTGAGATCGAGAAACTGCTGGCGAGCGTCAAACTGTTTCCCGAGCGCACGCATGTCATCGGCTGCTACGGCCTGGGCAAGACCCAGCGCGTGATCGCGCTGCTGCGCCAGGCCGGCTGGGACGCGCCGATCCATCTGCATGGCGCGCTGGCGAAGCTTTCCGAGGCGTACGAGGCGTTCGGCGTGAAGCTGGGCCCTTTGCCGCCGGCGACGGCTGCCAACAAGGCCCAGCTGGCCGGCGCGATCGTGCTGGCGCCGCCATCCGCCGTGGCGGATCGCTGGGCGCGGCGGCTGAATGATCCGGTCGTGGCGATGGCGTCGGGCTGGATGCAGGTGCGCCAGCGCGCCAAGGCCGGCGGCATCGAATTGCCGCTGATCATCAGCGACCACGCCGACTGGGACGCGCTGAACCTGACGCTGGATGAGGTGGCCGCGCCCGACATCTGGGTGACGCATGGGCGCGAGGAGGCGCTGATCATCGCCGCCGGCAAGCGCGGCATGCGCGGCCAGGCGCTGCACCTGGTGGGGCGCGAGGATGACGCGGAGTGAAGGACTTTGCTGGCCTGCTGGAACGCCTGGTGTTCACACCGTCGCGCAACGCCAAGCTGACCCTGATGGCGGATTTCTTCGCGCATACGGCGGACCCTGACCGGGGCGTGGCGCTGGCGGCACTGACGGGCGAGCTTTCGTTCTCCGCCGCCAAACCGGCGCTGATCCGCGAGCTGGCCGCCGCGCGTACCGACCCGGACCTGTTTGCGCTGAGCTACGATTATGTGGGGGACCTGGCCGAGACGGTTGCGCTGATGTGGCCCGGCACGGCGCAGGGCGCGCCGCCGGGGCTGGCCGAGGTGGTGGCCGCGCTGGAGACCACGCCCAAGGCGAAGCTGCCCGCGCTGGTGTCCGGCTGGCTCGACACGCTGGATGGCTCGGCGCGGTTCGCGCTGCTGAAGCTGATCACCGGCGGGCTTCGCATCGGCGTGTCCGCGCGCCTGGCCAAGACCGCGCTGGCGCAATGGAGCGGCAAGCCGCTGGAAGCGATCGAGGAGGTGTGGCACGGCCAGCGCCCGCCCTATGCCGCGCTGTTCCGCTGGCTGACCGATGCCGGGCCGATGCCCGATGCAGGCCATGCGCCAAACTTCCGCCCGCTGATGCTGGCCAACCCGCTGGAGGATTCCGACATCGCGGCACTCGACCCGGCGGCGTATCGCGCGGAGTGGAAATGGGATGGCATCCGCGTGCAACTGGTGTCCGCACCAGGCGGGCGCGCGGTGTGGAGCCGCGGCGCCGAGGACATTGCCGGCGCCTTCCCCGAGATCGAGGCCGCGCTCGACACCCCCGCCGTGCTGGATGGGGAGCTGCTGGTGGTCCGCGATGGCGTGGTGGCACCGTTCGCCGATCTGCAGCAGCGGCTGAACCGCAAGACCGTCACGCCAAAGATGCTGCGCGAATACCCCGCGCATGTGCGGCTGTACGACATCCTGTTCGACGGCGATGAAGACCTGCGCGCGGAAAAATTCGATGCGCGGCGCGCGCGGCTGGAAGCCTGGTTCGCGCGGCATCGCCCACCGCGCATGGACCTGTCGCCGCTGATCCCCTTCGGCACCTGGGACGAGCTTGCCGCGCTGCGCGCCGGCGCCCGCGACGCGGCGATCGAGGGGCTGATGCTGAAGCGCGCCGACAGCGCCTATCTGCAGGGCCGCCCCAAGGGCCCGTGGTTCAAGTGGAAGCGCGCGGCGCTGACGATCGACGCGGTGTTGATGTATGCACAGCGCGGCCACGGCAAGCGCAGCAGCTTCTATTCCGACTACACATTCGGCCTGTGGCGGGCGGATGAAATCGTGCCGGTGGGAAAGGCCTATTCCGGCTTCACCGACGCCGAGCTGGTATGGCTCGACAAATGGGTGCGCGACCACACCACGGCGCGCTTCGGCCCGGTGCGCGAGGTGGAAAAGGCGCTGGTGCTGGAAGTGGCGTTCGACGCTGCCCAGCGCAGCAACCGGCACCGCAGCGGCGTGGCGCTGCGCTTCCCGCGCATTGCGCGCATCCGCGCCGACAAGCCGGCCAGCGAGGCGGACCGGCTGGAGACACTGGTGGCAACCATCCCGGATTGACCCTCTGGCCGCCGCGTGATCGCCTTTGCGCGCAACCAACGAGAGGGACCGCCATGATCGAGAACCACGCGCTGAAGATGATGCGCGCCGGCCAGCCGGCGTACGGCTTCGGCGTGCACCATCTGCGCACCAGCGGCGTGGGCCTGCTGGCCGAGCAGGCGGGGTTCGACTGGCTGTTCATCGATTGCGAGCACGGCGCCTTCAGCGTGCAGGAAGCGACCCAGATCGCCATGGCGGCGCTGCCGACCCGGGCCACGCCCATCGTGCGCGTCTGCAAGACCGCGCTGTTCGAGGCCACGCGCGTGCTGGACAACGGCGCCATGGGCGTGGTGATCCCGCATATCGACACGGCTGCCGAGGCCGCCGAGGTGGTGGCCGCCTGCAAGTATCCGCCGGTGGGCCATCGCAGCCTGGGTGGGCCGCCGGCGCAGGCGCGCTATGCGCAGCTGCCGGCGCGCGAGATGACCGCGGCGCTGAACGACCAGCTGCTGACCTGCGTCATGATCGAAACCACCGAGGCGCTGGCCAACGTCGCCGAGATCGCCGCCGTGCCGGGCGTGGATGCGCTGATGATCGGCACCAGCGACCTGACCGCCGAGATGGGCATCTCCGGCGAGATCGGTCACCCGAAGGTGGTGGAAGCGTACGAGCTGCTGACCGGCGCCTGCGCCAAGGCCGGCAAGATTTCCGGCATGGGTGGCATCTATGACCAGGAGCACGCGGCGCGCTACATCAGGATGGGCGTGCGCTTCGTGCTGGGCGGGTCGGACCACGCGCTGCTGATGCCCGCCATGCGGGCGCGGGCCGCGTTCCTGAAGGGCTTGCCCACCAGCTGATCTCGTTTCGGTTGCATCCTGGGTGCGGGCTGGTCAAAGCTGCCCGGCAAGGGGCGGCAGGCATGCCAAGGACCGCCCGTCACCAGGAGGGAGACCCCAGGAATGTGCTCGCTGTTCACGTCGCAGGACCCCGCGACCTACGCGTGCGAAACCCGCGCCATCCGCCTGCACGGCCACGCCACCTCGATCCGGCTGGAGGCCGCGTTCTGGGACATCCTGGAGGAGATCGCGGCGCGCGAGAATCTCTCGCTGGCCCGCTTTGTGTCCACGCTGCACGACGAGATCCTGCAGCGTGTCGGCGAGGTGCCGAACTTCGCGTCGTTCCTGCGCGTCACCTGCCTGCATTGGCAGCGCCACCAGGACCTGCATGCGGCGCAGGTGTCGGCCCGCCTGGCGCCGCAGGCGGCCTGAGCATCTCAACCCTGTCGTAGCCTGATACTACCCGCGGGCCCGCGCCCGCCCCTACCGTGCCCGCAATGACCCGCGCATTTCCCGCAGGCGCCATTGCCCGGCCACGCGCGCCGCGATCATCGTCTGCCTGAAGGAGCAGCGCCGACGCATGCCGGCCAAGGCCATCCACATGATGCTGCGGGTGCTGGACGAAGCCCGCTCGGTCGCGTTCTACCGCACCGCCTTCGGGCTGGAGGTGGCCGACCGCTTCGGCTTCGACGACTTCACGCTGGTCTATCTGCGCAACCCGGCCGCCGATTTCGAGGTGGAACTGACCATCAACCACGGCCGCACCGACCCCTACGAGCTGGGCAGCGGCTATGGCCACGTCGCCTTTGCGGTCGAGGACCTGGATGCCGAGCACGCGCGCGTCGGCAGGGCGGGCCTGGCACCGCAGCCGATCAAGGAATTCCACCGCGACGGCGCGCTGATGGCGCGCTTCTTCTTCCTGGCCGACCCCGACGGCTACCGCATCGAGGTGCTGCAGAAACACGGCCGCTACCGCTAGCGCGGTGCGGCCAACAAACATCACGGAGGGACACGACCCATGCGAAGCATCGACAAGCGCACGAAATTCGGCCGCCGCATCGTCTTCCAGGCCGCCGCCGCGGCGCCCGCCGTGGCCGCCACCGTCGGCGCCATCACGCCCGAGCTTGCCTGGGCGCAGGCGGCGCGGAATTTCGAGCCGCGGACCATGGCGATCCTGGTGCGCGCGGCGCGCGACATTTTCCCGCATGACCATATCGGCGATCGCTTCTATGTCGCCGCCGTCGCCCCCTACGATACCAAGGCCGGCAGCGATGCCGCGCTGAAAACCCTGCTGGCCGAGGGTGCGGCGAAGCTGGATGCCGACGCGCGTGCAAAGCACCGCACCGGATACCTGGAGATCAACAGCGAGGATGACCGCGTGGCGCTGCTGCGCGCGATCGAGAAGACCCCCTTCTTCGGCAAGCTGCGCGGCGACCTGGTGGTCGGCCTGTACAACCAGAAGGAGATCTGGCCCAAGTTCGGCTACGAGGGCAGCAGCGCCGAGCATGGCGGCTACATCACGCGCGGCTTCAACGACATCAACTGGCTGCCGCAGGCCTGAGGGAAGGAACAGCACCCATGGCAACCTTCAATCAGAACGACGCGTCCGTGGTCGTCGTCATCGGCTCGGGCGCCGGCGGCGGCACGCTGGGCAATGCGCTGGCACGCAAGGGCATCAACACCGTGATCCTGGAAGCCGGCAGCCGGCACGAGATCGCGGATTTCGTCAACGACGAATGGGCCAGCTTCGTGCAGCTGGCCTGGACCGACATGCGCACCACCAGCGGGTCGTGGCGCGTGGCCAGGGACTTCCCCAACCTGCCGGCCTGGATCGTGAAGGCGGTGGGGGGCAGCACCACGCACTGGGCCGGTGCGTCGCTGCGTTTCGACGCGCACGAGTTCAAGGCGCGCACCACCTATGGCGCGATCGCGGGCGCCAACCTGCTGGACTGGCCGATCACGCTGGCCGAGCTGGAACCGTACTACGCGCAGGCCGAAAACCGCATGGGTGTCACCGGCACCAACGGCATCGCGCGCCTGCCCGGCAACAACAATTACCGCGTGCTGGAAGCGGGTGCGAAGAAGCTGGGCTACAAGGAAGTCCACACCGGGAACATGGCGATCAACTCCGCCCCGCGCGAAGGCCGCAGCGCCTGCCAGCAGATCGGCTTCTGCTTCCAGGGCTGCAAGACGGGCGCGAAGTGGAGCACGCTCTATACCGAAATCCCCGAAGGCGAGGCCACCGGCAAGCTGGAAGTGCGCGCCAATGCCATGGTCACGCGGATCGAGCATGACGCGGCCGGCAAGGTCACCGGCGTGGTGTATTTCGATGCGCAGGGGCGCGAACAGCGGCAGCTGGCGCGGGCCGTGGCGGTGGCGGGCAACAGCATCGAAAGCCCGCGCATCCTGCTGAACAGCCACAGCGCGAAGTTCCCGCAGGGCCTGGCGAACGGCTCGGGCCAGGTGGGGCGCAACTACATGCGCCACCTGACCGCCAGCGTGTACGCGATCTTCGAGAAGCCGGTGAACATGCATCGCGGCACCACCATGGCCGGCATCATCAAGGACGAGGCCCGCCACGATCCGCGCCGCGGCTTCGCCGGCGGCTACGAGATGGAAACGCTGTCGATCGGCGTGCCCTTCATGGCGGCGTTCCTGGAACCCGGCGCCTGGGGCCGCAGCTTCACCGCGGCGATGGATGCCTATGACCGCATGGCCGGCATGTGGATCGTGGGCGAGGACATGCCGCAGGAAGCGAACCGCATCACCCTGCATGCCACCGCCAAGGACAAGCACGGCATGCCGGTGGCCAACGTGCACTACGACGACCACCCCAACGACCTGGCGATGCGGGCGCACGCCTTCACCCAGGGCAGCCGGGTGTACGAGGCGGTGGGTGCCACGCGCACCATCCACACCACGCCCTATCCCAGCACGCACAACCTGGGCACCAACCGCATGAGCGAGAACCCGCGCGACGGCGTGGTGAACAAGTGGGGCCAGACGCACGAGGTGGCGAACCTGTTCGTGTCCGACGGCAGCCAGTTCACCACGGGTGCGGCGTGCAACCCCACGTTGACCATCGTGGCGCTGGCGCTGCGCCAGGCGGACTACATTTCCGACCAGATGGGCAAGCGGGCGATCTGAAGCGGGACATCCGGCGGGCATAGATCGCTACCAACGGTCAAGCGCATTGACCGTTGGTAGCGGGTCCGTTGCATCATGCCGGCCGACGCCCGCGGGACGGGGTCGGCGCATTCCACCCAGGCGTGCCGGGCGGGAAGGCGAATGCGCCCAATGATGGTCATTGCAAGCCCAAAGTCCCTCAGCGCTGCCCTGCCGCGCAGTGATCGCTGGCAATATTGCGTGGCACACCGATATACGAAGCCATCATCGTCACGGCAGCGGAGCGACCCTTGGCTGACGACGCGCCGGCAGAAGCGGGATGGCAAACGCGCCTGGTCGGGGGCCTTCAGCTGATCGGCGGGGGGCTGGAGGTGGCGCTGGGCGTCGGCGGCATCATCCTGCCCGAGCCCGCCACCACGGTCGGCGGCATCATCCTGGTCGCGCATGGCACTGATACGGTGGTCGCCGGCTTCCGCACGCTGTGGTACGGCGAGGTGCAGGGCACGCTGACGCAGCAGGCCGGCGCGGCGGCCGCGCGGGGTCTTGGCGCCTCGCCGCAAACGGCGCGCATGGTCGGCACCGGCGTTGATCTTGCCGCCGGCGTCGGCCCGTCGCTGGCGCTGGGTGTGACGCGCCGGCTGGCGATCGCCGGTGCCGAACGATCGGCCGCGACGGTGGCGGTGGCCTACCTGCCGCGACGCGCATTGGAGATGGGGCACAACGCGGTGGGCGTGCGCGTCGGCCAGACCAGCAGCTGGGTCGAGTTCGTCGGCGCGCCGGTGGGCAAGGTGATGCGCATGCCGACGCGCGAGCTTGGCAACGGCTACATCGTGACCGAGCTGACCGTGAGCGCGCCGCAGGCCGCGCGCGCCATGGCGGCGCAGCAGTCGCTGCAGGCGCTGGGCCGGCAGAACTGGGGCCTGTTGAGCCCGAACTGCACGACCACGGCGCTGCAGGTGCTGCGGCAGGCCGGCGTGGTGGTGCCGGCCTGGTCGCGCTCCCCCTACCTGCTGCAGCTGGGCGTGCGCGCCGGGCCTGAGATCACGGTATTCGGCGGCACCGCGGCGGCGGCCGCGCCGGCCTTCCTGCCGCCGCCCCATCGGCAGCCACCACGCGTGGTGCCACGGAACTGAGCCGGCACGCATGGGCCTGATCTACGGCGAATGGCGGTTCCCCGGCGCCACCCCGCCCGCGCCGGCCGCGATCGCACGTGCCCTCGGCGAGGCAACGGGGCTCGACGTACGGCTGGAGACGCAAGGCGCCGACGCCGCGGTTGTGATCGTCGTGCCGCTGCTGGGCCAGAGGCTGTTCAAGTGGCGGATCGACGGTGACCTTCTGGCGGTGCACGGTTTCGTGCCCGCGCATCCCTATCTGTGGGAGAATCTCGACGCCGTGCTGCGCGGCCTCGGTGGCGTGCCGGGACCCGAAGAACACGCCTGGCGGCCCGACGCCCGGCATGCCGGGTTGCGCCGGCCGTGGCAGGCGCTTGGCGCGGCACCACGGCTGCTGCTGCGCCTGCCCACGATCGGCGCCTGGCGACCGCAGGATGGGCTGCTGACGGGCGGTTCGGACACCAAGGGATAGCGGCGGGAAAGGCCTGTCAGCCCGCCTCGCGCCGCGCCCGGCCGTACAGCACCATCAGGCCACCGAACACGCAGAACCACACCGCGTAGTGCAGCACGAAGACCACCCATGCCAGGGTGGGGCGCAGCGAGATCATGTTCGGATGCCACGACAGGAAATAGTTGCGCACGCCGGTGGCGATGTAGGTGCGGGTTTCCTCGGGCTTGCCCTCGATCGACTTGGCCACGCCATAGACGTCGTCGGCGTTCCATTTCAGGAACAGCACGGTGTCCTGGTTGCGGAACTGCGAATCGCCGCCCCAGCCCTTCATGTAGATGAAGTCCACGTCGTCGGTGGCGGCCGGGCGGTCGGGATTCGGGATGCGCCGCACCTCGGTGCCGGTGACGTAGCCGTGGCCCACGAAGGGGCGGCTGTATTCGAACGGCACCCACAGGATCACGGCCGCCGCCATGATCGCCACCGCCCGCCACTGCCGCGCGGCCACGGCACGCCACCCCAGCAGCAGCAGCACCGCCAGCAGCAGCACGCCGATCGAGGTATAGCTGTACAGGAAATTCACGGCCCGGCTACCAGGCCAGCGTCGCGCCGGCGTAGTCCTTGAAAGCCACGCCGCTGCTGCCCTTGGCGGCGATGCACACATCGGCCAGGCCCTTCACGCTCTGGGCCACCGTCAGGGTGGCGTTAGCGCCGCCCATATCGGTTTGTACCCAGCCAGGATGCAGGCACAGCACCGGCTGGCTGGGCTTCGCGCGTGCCGCCCAGGAGATCGCGAAGGAATTCAGCGCCGCCTTGCTGGCGCGATAATTGTCGCCGCCGCCGGTGTTCAGCGCATTGCTGCCCATGCGGCTGGTCATCAGCGCGATCACGCCATCCTGCTTCACGTTGCCATGCAGGCGTTCCAGCACGCGCAGCGGCGCCACCGCGTTGGTCCAGAACAGTTCCTCGAAGTCCTCGCGGGTCACGGTGGCCGGCGTGCTGTCGCGCGCGCCATAGATGCCGGCGTTGACGAACAGCAGGTCGAAATGGTCCTTCGCCACGGCGCCGGCCAGCGCATCGATCGCAGCGTCGTCGGTGATGTCGCACACCAGGCTGCGCACTGCCTCGGGCGGCGCCTGGGCGGCATCGCGCACGGTGGCGGTGACCTGGCTGCCGCGGGCGGTGAACTCGGCCACCAAGCCGCGGCCCAGGCCGCGGCTGGCACCAATGATGAGCGCGGAATGGGGCATTCTAATCTCTCCAAAATCAAGCGATATCAACAGCTTCGGATTTAAGTAGGCTCCGACGTTTGACGACGAACTTCTCGTCGCTGTTGCGCTGCTTTAATCTTCTCTGGTTCAGTATATAGGCGTTCCAACAAAAGCCTGGTGAAGTCAAGAATATCATCACATTCTTCTTTTCCAACATTCCCTTGATGAGCACCATCGTTTCCATCTTCTTTGATTGCGTGGGCCAGAGAGCTCAGATCAGCTGGGATAAGATTATTGGAAAAAAGCCACGGTATACGCAGCCCGAGATCACGGCGTTGTTTTGAATTTGGCTGTGACCGAGAGTTGTCTTGAGGATCCGGCAGCAGGGGGCGAGTGGCTAAATCTACACACAGGCGAAACATTGTTGCTGATGCATTGTGGCATTGAATAGATAAACAAGCGGCCCCCTCTTCGAAAGCAGCCTTAATCGGAAGCGGCAATGAATCTGGTGGAGAGATTTGGAAAAAGTTTTTAATTGCTATATGACCAGTGATATCAAATATGCCATCCAGTGATGTAGACCAATTTCTGATTGAATCATCGCTAGCAAGTACTTGTCTTTGCTGTAAGACAGATTTATTGGAATGCTTTATCAGAAAAACGGTGGATTTTTGGCAATGCCTACATACAGAAAACGCCTCAAATGACCGAAAACCCTCTCTATCAACTCCGAGAAGTACGGACTTTAGCAGATCAAATGTAATATTTTTTGTCCCGCAGCGGGGGCAATTCGTGACGAGCAAAGCCATATTGATCCCTTGAAGCGTCCTTAGCTTGCGGTCAGAGCTTACACACCCTGGTAGCAAGTGCGAAGCAGCTCTTGCGCCGTTGACTCGAACGCGCTCGTCCTCGGACCGAGACCCACTTGCGAACCGTTCGCAACCATGCGACAACGCAACTGCAAACGAATTGCATCTGGAGAGGACCCCGCCATGTTTCCAATCCCGACCCGCCGCGCCCTGCTGGCCGGCGCGGCCCTGGCGCCCATCGCATCGCGCGTGCGTGCGCAGGCGGCCGGCGAGGTCAACGTCTATTCCAGCCGCCACTACGACACCGACCGCGACCTGTACGACGGCTTCACCCGCGAAACCGGCATCCGCGTGCGGCTGATCGAAGGCGGCGAGGACCAGATCATCGAACGCATGCGCAGCGAAGGCGCCAACAGCCCCGCCGACGTGCTGATCACGGTGGATGCCGCGCGCCTGTGGCGCGCCAAGGATGCGGGCCTGCTGGCGCCGACCCGCAGTGCCGTGCTGGAAGCCCGCGTGCCGGCCAATCTGCGCGATCCGGACGGCTACTGGTTCGGCCTGTCCAAGCGCGCCCGGGTGATCATGTACGACCGCGCCCAGGGCCTGCCCGCGGGCCTTGCGCGGTACGAGGACCTGGCCAAGCCGGAATTCCGCAACACCGTCTGCGTGCGCGCGTCCAGCCACCCGTACAACATCAGCCTGGCGGGGTCGGTGCTGGCGGCAAACGGGCCGGGCACGCTGGAGGAGTGGGCCAAGGGCGTGGTCGCCAACATGGCGCGCCCGCCGCAGGGCGGCGACATCCCGCAGATCCTGGGCGTGGCCGCGGGCCAGTGCCGGCTGGCGATCAGCAACACCTACTACCTGGGCCGCCTGCTGAACAGCACCAAGCCCGAGGAGCGCGAAGCCGCGCAGAAGATCGGCGTGCTGTTCCCGAACCAGGCTGATCGCGGGGCGCATGTGAACGTCTCCGGCGCAGGCGTCACGCGCCATGCGCCGCACCGCGAGGCGGCGGTGAAGTTCATCGAATACCTCACCAGCGAGCGCGCGCAGAAACTGTTCGCCGAGGGCAATTTCGAATACCCGGTGGTGGCCGGCATTGCCGCGCATCCCACGCTGCTGGGCTTCGGCACCTTCAGGGAAGACAGCCTGAACGCCGCGACCTATGGCGCGAACGGACCGGAAGCCCTGCAGATCATGCAGCGCGCCGGCTGGCGGTAGTGTTTGCCTGGTCGCGTTTTCCTAGTCGTCAGGCAATCCCGCCTGACTTGAAAACGCTCTGAACCCCATTTCGGGCGGGGCAGCTGCCCCGCCCGATCACGAACGTTCGCTGCGTGCTGGGCTCCTCGGCCTTCGCGAAGCGGGCGTATCCGGGAAGCGCGCCCGCGCCTCCCGGAACCCCTCCAGACTTGCGCCCCGTGCCGACCTTGCTGCAAGGGTGGGCGCGGGGCGATTTTTCAGTGCTTCTGCTGGCGCATCATGCGCGTCAGCCACGCCACGGGCAACAGCCCGGCCAGCAGGATCGCCAGCGCCGCCGTGCTGGCCTCGGCCAGGCGCTCGTCGCTGGCCAGCTGGTGCACGCGCACGGCCAGCGTGTCCATGTCGAACGGGCGCACGATCATGGTCGCCGGCAGCTCCTTCATGGTGTCCACGAATACCAGCACGAAGCCGGCCAGCAGGCTGCGGCGCATCAAGGGCAGGCTGACCTCGCGCAGCACGCGGCGCGGGCCGCCGCCGGCCAGGCGGGCAGCGTCCTCCAGCGTCGGCTCGATGCGCGACAGCCCGGCCTCGACCGTGGACAGCGCCACCGCCAGGAAGCGCACGACATAGGCGTACAGCAGGGCGGCGAAGGTGCCCGACAGCAAAAGCCCGGTACCGATGCCAAGGTGCCGGCGCATCCAGGAATCCAGCGCGTTGTCGAAGGCGCCCAGCGGCACCAGCACGCCGACCGCGATCACGCTGCCCGGAACCGCATAGCCCAGCGCGGCCACGCGCCCGGCATTGCGCACCAGCGGCCCCGGCACCATGCGGCCGCCAAGCGCGATGGCGCCCGCCACCAGCAGCGCCAGCGTGGCCGCCGCGGCCGCGAGCCAGATCGAGTTCCACGCGAATGGCAGGAAGCTGCGGCCCAGCAGCGGATCGCCCCCCGTGATCGCGTGCCGGGCCAGCAGCAGGGTGGGAATGGCGAAGCCCAGCAGCACCGGCAGCGCGCAAGCCAGTGTGGCCAGCGCGCCGCCGACGCCTGCCAGGCGCGTGGTTTCCGGCAGGTGGCAGCGCACGCTGGCGTGGTGATAGCGGCGCCCTCCACGCGCCAGCCGCTCCAGGCCCAGCGCCAGCGCCACCACGCCCATCAGGCACACCGCCAGCTGGCAGGCGGCGATGCGATCGGCGTGCTGGAACCAGGTGTCGTAGATGCCGGTGGTGAAGGTGCGCACCGCGAAATGCTGCACGGTTGCGAAGTCAGCCAGCGTTTCCATCACCGCCAGGCCCACCCCCGCCGCCAGCGCCGGGCGGGCCACCGGCAGGCCGATGCGCAGGAACAGTCTGCCGGGACCGGCACCCAGCAGCCGGGCGGATTCGAACTGGCATGCCGACTGCTCCAGGAACGCCGCGCGGCACAGCAGATAGACATAGGGGTACAGCGCCAGCGCCAGCATCAGGATGGCGCCCGGCAGGCTGCGCACTTCCGGGAACCAGTAGTCGCCGGGCCGCCAGCCGAAGCTGGCCCGCAGGAACGACTGCAAGGGGCCCGCCACGTCCAGCGTGTCGGCATAGACATAGGCCAGGATATAGGCGGGCATCGCCAGCGGCAGCAGCAGCGCCACCTCCAGCGCGGCATGGCCGGGAAAGCGGTGCATGGCCACCAGCCATGCCGTGGCCACGCCGATGCTGCCGGCCAGCAGCCCCACGCCCAGCGCGAGTGCGACCGAGTTCAGCACGAACTCGGCCAGCACGGTTTCCGCCAAATGGTGCCAGATCGGCGTGAGCGGGCGGGCGGCGGCGATCGCCACCGCCAGCAGCGGCAGCGCCACCGCGCCGGCGGCCGCCAGCGCGATGGCCGGCCACAGCTTCACGCGCCAGAGTTTTACGCGCAGCGCCGGCGGGGCGGCGGGGAGGGCGAGCGTGCTCATTGCGATTGGGTCGCATTAGCACGTCGCCGCCGCGACTTCCATCCGCCCCGCAGGGCGTGCCCCGGCTGCGCCATGCGCGTAGCCTGCGGCCGGGTATGATCCGCAAAGGAGCCGGTGTGCCGGCATTCCAGCATGCACTGATCGTGGGCGGCACCGGCATGCTCCGGCAGGCCAGCGTGTTCGTCGCCGCCCGGGCGCGCCGCGTCACGCTGGTGGCGCGCGGCGCGGTGCAGGCGGCGGCGGAACTGGGCCTTGGCCAAGAGAGTGCACTGCCGCTCGACTGGCGGCACGAGGACAGCTTCCGCGGCGCGCTGCGGCAGCGCGCCGCGACGCTCGGTGCGATCGACCTGGCGCTGCTGTGGCTGCACGATGACGGGCAGCAATCCCTGGAGGTCCTGCTGTGCGACCTCACGCAGGCGCCGGCCCTGGTGGTGCATGTACTGGGCAGCACCGATGCCGATCCAGCCGCCGGCAGCGCCGCCACCAGATCGCTCGCCATGCGACACGGGGTGCTCAGCTACGTCACCGTGGTGCTGGGCAGCAAGCCGGGCCGGGACGGCGGGCGACGCTGGCTGACCGATGCGGAGATTTCGGCCGGTGCGATCGCGGCGATCAGCACCGGTCGCGATGTGACGGTGGGCGACCTGGGCCACCTTTGACCGGGCGCGGCAAACTGCGCGCCGATTCGTGTGCCGGGCGCCTACTCCGCCGCGCGCTTCTTCGCTTCCCAGTCGGCCAGCGGAATGCGGTCCATCAGCATGCGGTCGGTGGTGCGGGCATACCAGCCGCGGCCATGCATGCGCCCGATCAGCGCCAGCTTCGGCGTATCGACGTAGCACTTCGCCGCGTCCAGCACGCAATCATCGCGCACCCAGATCGCGACCACCTCGCCCAGCACCACGGCGTGCTGGCCGATATCGACGATGGTATGACGCCGGCATTCCATACTGACCGGGCTTTCGGCGATGCGGGGCGGCTTCACCCTGGCGCTCGGCGCCCGGGTCAGCCCGGCCTCGGCCATCTCGTCGGTGCCGGCGGGGAAGTCGATGGCGGTGATGTTCATGCGCTCGGCGGAAGCCTCGTCCACCAGGTTCACCACGAAGTCACCGGTGGCGCGGATGTTCTCGCCGGTGTCCTTCATGCCGGCACCCTTGGCGCCCACGCCGATCGCCACGATCGGCGGCTGGCTTGCGACCACGTTGAAGAAGGAATAGGGCGCGGCATTGATCACGCCGGCCGCGTCCATGCTGGTGACCCAGGCGATCGGCCGCGGCACCACGGTGGCGACCGCCAGCTTGTAGGCATCGGCCGGATTGATCGCGGCAAGGTCGAACAGCATTTTCTGGGCCCCTTGGCTGATGGCCCTTGCCTAGCTTCCGCCCCCGGCAGTGTCCAGCGCGGCCCCACCCGGCACGGCTTGACCGGCGGCTTGGCCGGGGTGCATCACCAACGCCTCATGCCGGGGATGCACCGATGAACGAGATGTCCGCCGCCCAGCCCGCCGCCACCGCCGAAAGCCGAGCGCCGGACCCATCGGCGATGAAGGCCGTTTCGCTGTACGATCCCTACGGCTACCTGGCCAAGATCGGGCTGATCGTGCCCAGCACCAACACGGTGAACGAGTATGAATGGTACCGCATGGCGCCGCGCGGCATCTCGATCCACACCGCGCGCGCCCTGCTGCTGGGCAAGGCCAGCCAGAGTTCCTACGACCTGATGGCCGAAGCCACCCGCAAGGCCGGCGAGGAACTGGCCACCGCGGAATGCGACATCGTGGCCTATGGCTGCACCTCGGGGTCGTTCATGTGCTCGCGCGAGGAGATCACGGGCAACCTCACGCGCCTGGCCGGCTGCCCCGCCACCACCACCAGCGACAGCGTGATCGCGGCGCTGCGGGCACTTGGCGTGACCCGCATCGCCATGGGCACGCCGTATGTGGATTTCGTGAACCAGGGCGAGCTGAAGTTCCTGGCCGACGAGGGTTTCGACGTGGTGGCCTGGCACGGCATGGGGCTGGGCGAGACCCAGGAAGAACGCCGCGGCATCAACCGCATCCCGCCGCAATCCGTGTTCCGCCTGGCCCGCATGATCGACCGGCCCGAGGCGCAGGCGATCTTCCTGTCCTGCACCGCGCTGCCCACCATCGAGCTGATCGCCGAGCTGGAAGCGATGCTGGGCAAGCCCGTGGTCACCAGCAACCAGGCGACGTTCTGGAACGTGCTGCGGCTGCTGAAGCTGAACGTGCCGATCACCGGCTTCGGGCGGCTGTTCGGAAAGCACTGACCTTGCCCTCAGGCGCCGGGCGGCCGCTCCGCGGCCTTGGCTCGCCGCACCGGCGGCGGGCCGCGTTCGCGGCCTCGGCACGAGCCATGGGCTCGTGCCGTTGACCTGACTTCCTGATTCCCTCCGCCCTCTATGCCCTGACCTGGGCATGTGCGCTGGCCGATGCGCTGCTGCGCATGCCGATGGCCGGCGTGCTGGGCGGCGTTGCCATCATCCTGTTCCTCGCGCTGGAATTCCCGCGCCAGAAGCGCTTCGCACGCTACCTCACGCTGATCCTGCTGGGCGCCGGCATGCTGGCGCTGGGCTTCGTGCCGGCACCGCTAGCCACGGGCCAGGAGGCGCTGCGCAAGGCGGCCGGCTATGCCGCGTTCTTCCTGGCACTCGGCTTCCTGCGCGACGCCGCGGAAACCTCGCCCCTGGTGCGCCGCTGCGGGCTTGACCTGGTGGAGCAGCCGCCGGGCACGCGGTACGCAGCACTCACGCTGGGCACGCATCTGTTCGCGGTCATCCTGAGCTACGGCGCCATCGAGCTGATGGGGGCGATGCTGTCGCGCACCCTGCCGGCCGCGGACCGCGACGGGCGCAAGGACGCGATGACCGGCGTGTATCGCGGCTTTGCCGCCACCACCGCCTGGTCACCCTTGAACATCGGCATGGCGGTGGTGCTGGCCGCGGTGCCGCAGGTGGACTGGACCGAGCTGGTGCCGCGCGGCTTCCTGTTCGCGCTGGCCGTACTGGCGCTGGGCGCGCTGCTGCGGCCGCGCCGCCCGGCAACCGGCGCGCGCCCCCGCATCGACTGGATCGCGCATGGAAAACTGTGCGGCGTGGTGGTGCTGGTGTTCCTGGCGGCCTTTGCCGTCGAGGAAGCCTTCCGCGTGCGCCTGGTGGTCGGCGTGACCGCCGTGCTGCCGGTGCTGTCCCTGCTGTGGATCGCGCTGCAGGCGCGCGGGGCCGCGGCCGCGCGGGCGCGTGCCGCCGGGGCGCGGCTGGTCACCCAGGTGCGCCATCGCGTGCCGACCTATCGGGCCGAGGCAGCGGTGCTGAGCGCGCGGGCTTCGCGGGCACCGCCTTGGCCGCGGCCTTCCCGGCCGCCGCCGTGGCGGCCCTGCTGCAACAGGCCGGTATCGGCGGCGTGGTCGTGCTGCTGGCCATTCCGCCCCTGATGCTGGCCATGGGCCAGGTGGCGCTCAATCCCATCATCGCCGTCACCGTGATCGGCGCGGCGCTGCCGGATGCCGCGGCCCTCGGCGTGCCGCCGGTGGCGATGGGGCTTGCCTTTCTGGCCGGCTGGGCGGCTTCGGCGTCGGCCACGCCGATGTCGGCCAGCGCCATCAGCACCGCGCGCTGGGCCAGCACGCCGGGCCACGAGGTCTCGCCCTTCACCGTGACCAATCGCTGGAACGGCGTTTTCGCGCTGGCGCAGGTGGTGCTGGCCTGGGCGGCAATCTGGCTTGCGACCGCTTAATCCGGAATTCACCGCCGCCGGGGCATGCTGCGCCATTCAGTCCTGATCATGGGTGATCCGCCATGGCCTTCCTGCGTAACCTTCGCATCGGCACCAAGCTTGCCCTGTCCGCCACCCTCAGCATCGTGCTGATGGCCACCATCATGGCCGTGCTGCATGTCGGGTTCGCCGACATCGACCGCGAGAATGAAGCGGCGCGCGGCGAAGTGCAGCAGGAACGGCTGGTGACGCAGGCGATGGCCGAGCTGCGGCTGGCGCCCACGGCGCTGCGCACCGCCATGGTCGCGCAGGACGCCGCCGCCATTGCCGAGGCCCGTGCCCAGGCCGAGCAGGCGATCGCCAACGCACTGGCCCGCATCAAGCAGGCCGAGGCGCTGGAGAGCCACGAAGCCGACAGGCAAAGCTTCGCCGATCTGGTCGGCAAGCTGGAACGCTACCGGCAATTCATGAACGAGGCGGCCGGCCTGCGGGTGGCGCTGATCACCGCCCGCGAAGCCATGCTGTTCCCGAAAAGCCGGGAGTTCGAGTTCGCCTTCGAGACGACCACCAGCGGCATCGACGTGGCCGGCCTCGGCGCCAGTGCCACGGCCGAACTGAAGGACCGCCTGGCCACCGTGGGCCAGGCTGCCTACGAGCTGCGCATCGCCCCCGTGCGCTATCTGGCCACGCACGATGCGGGCCAGCGCCAGGTTGCCAACCGCGCCGTCGCCACCGCGCGCGCCAATCTGCGGGGCGTGCTGGGGGCTGGCCTGCCGGAGACCGTGCAGCGCGACGTGCAGGCCCTGATGACCCTGCTGGATGGCCTGGCAACCGCCGTGCAGGCGGTGTTCACCGCGCAGCAACTGGGCATCGACGCCGAGCGCACCCGGGCCGAGCCAGCCCGGCTGGAGACCGAGGCCGCGATGCTGGCCGCCATGGCGCGCGCCGGTTCCCAGGCCAGCGCGACGACCGCCGCCGCGGCCCAGCAGATGCGTGACATGAGCGTGATCATCCTGTGGATCGGGCTGGCGGTCGTGCTGACCATGCTGGGCGCCAGCGCCCTGACGCACTACACCGTGGTGCGCCCGCTGCGCCACATGGTGGGTGCCACCGACCGCATCGCCCGCGGCGATACCGCGCGCAAGGTGAATTTCGGTGCGCGCCGGGACGAGATCGGCGCGATGGCGGCGGCGCTGGAGCAGCTCCGCCAGGTCGCCGTGCAGGCCTTCGCGCAAAGCCAGATGCTGGAGCAGATGCCGGTGGCGGTGATGACCGCCGACCCGAACAACGACTTCCGCATCGGCTACCTGAACGCGCACAGCCTGAAGGAATTCAAGGCGATCGAGCGCACCAGCGGCATCAAGGCCGATGCGCTGAAGGGCAGCCCGATCGATATGCTCAAGCTTGGCCACATGCGCACGCTGTTGTCCGACCCCGCCAACCTGCCACACAGCGCGCGCATCAGGATCGGCGGCGAGACGCTGGAGCTTGGGGTCAGCGCGCTGCACGATCGCGATGGCGCCTATGTGTCGCCCATGCTGGTCTGGTCGAACGTGACGAAGCAGGTGCGCATCGCCGACGATTTCGAGCGCGACGTGGGTGGCGTGGTGCGGGCCGTGGCCGAAGGTGCCAATGCCATGAAGTCGGTGGCCGCGGGCCTGCAGGGCGTGGCCGCCGATGCCGGCACGCGCACCGAGGCGGTGGCCGGCGCGTCCGAGGCGGCCAGCGCCAACGTTTCCACCGTCGCCACCAGCGCCGAGCAGCTGGCGGCCAGCGTGCAGGAGATCGCGCGCCAGGTGGCGGAAAGCACCGGCATCGCGGGCCAGGCCGCAAGCGAGGCGGAGGCGACCAATGCCTGCGTCGCCAGCCTGTCCGAGGCGGCGGCGAAGATCGGCGACGTGGTGCGGCTGATCGGCGACATCGCGGGCCAGACCAACCTGCTGGCGCTGAACGCCACGATCGAGGCAGCGCGCGCCGGCGAAGCCGGCAAGGGCTTTGCGGTGGTCGCGGGCGAGGTGAAGAACCTGGCCGGCCAGACCGCCAAGGCCACCGAGGAGATCGCGGCCCAGATCGCCGCCATGCAGGGCGCCACCGGCCAGGCGGTGAACGCGATCCGGTCGATCGGCGGCACGATCGCGCGGATGAACGAGATCGCAACCTCCATCGCCTCGGCGGTCGAGGAACAGGGCGCGGCGACCGCCGAGATCGCCCGCGGCGTGCAGCAGGCGGCGGCCGGCACCGCCGAGGTCAACGCCAATATCGGCGCCGTGCATGGCGCCGTGGCGCAGGCCGGCAGCGAGGCAGGCGGCGTGCTGGATGCGGCGACGCGCCTGACCGGCGAAAGCGACCGGCTGCGCGCGCAGGTCGAGGCCTTCCTGCGGAGCGTGCGCGCGGCGTAGGCGCGGTTTCGCGGTTCCGGTGATCCTGCGCTAGGGTTGGCGCCAACAGGAACCAACCCGGGGGCTTCCACCGATGATCACGCGCCGCACGCTTCTGGCAGGGTCCGCAACCCTTGCCGCCATGTCCGCGCACGCCCAGCCGGCAGCCCTCGGCCCGCCGGTCAAGCTGACCGTGGGCCAGGTGAAGGTGCCGCACGTCGCCCCCTTCCACTTCCTGCCGGCCGAATGCGCCAGGCTGGGCGTGGAGCTGGAGATGGTGAACTTCGTGCGCTACGCCGATGTGCGCACCGCACTCGCCAGCGGCTCGATCGAGGTCGGCGCGATCGGCCCGGCCGACGTGCCGATCGCGGTCAGCCAGGGGCTGCGCGGCATTGTCGGCCTGTTCGGCGTCGGCACCAGCGCCAAGCACCCGATCGTGCGCAATGGCGTGGCGCTGGACAGCTGGCAGGACCTGATCGGCAAGAAGGTGGGCATCGCGCCCGGCAGCGCCGTGTGGTTCCAGTTCGCCGCCACGCTGGTGGAAGCGAACGTGCCGTACAACCGGCTGAACGTGGTCAACATACAAGGCGGCGGCCAACCCTTCATGCAGGCGCTGCAGCGCGGCGACATCGACCTGTTCATCGGCTGGGAGCCGTTCGAGAGCATGGCGATCGCCCAGGGCCTGGCATTCCGGCAGACGAAGCTTGACTACTCGAAGTCGCGCGCGGTCGGCGCCGAGCTTGGCATGGTGGGCGCCACGCGCGCCGCGATCGACGCCAAGCGCGAGGCGCTGCGCCGCTTCACCTGGGCCTACCTGAAGGTGCAGGCCGACATCAGCAGCAGCAAGGACCGGCTGGCCGAGGCGATCGCCGCCTGGACCGGCCTCTCGGCCGAGGTGGCGAAGACCGTGGCCGCCGACATGACCCTGGGCCAGGTGCTGACGCTGGAGCAGATCCAGGCGCAGGCGAAGACCTTTCACGAGCTGGGCGTGATCCAGCGCGACGTTTCCGCCGAGATGGGCCAGTTCTTCGATACGAGTATCCTGCAAGCGGCGCGGGGTTGACCGGCGGCCGGGCGGCCCGCGCCGCCCAGGCGCTGCTGCTGCCGCTGCTGCTGGTGGCGGCGTGGGAGTTCGCGGCCCGCATCGGCTGGGTGGCGCCGGGCATCCTGCCGGCGCCCAGCCAGGTGTTTGCCACCTGGCGGCTCTGGGCCTTCGGCTCGGGCGGCTTCGGGCTCAACCCCTATCTGGGCACCTGGGGCGAAACCGTGCTGTTCAGCGCCAGCCGCGTGTTCCGCGGCTTTGCCGCGGCGCTTGCCGTGGGCGTGCCGCTGGGCATCCTGATCGGCTGGTCGGGGCTGGTGGCGCGCAGCGTCGATCCGCTGATCCAGGGGCTGCGGCCCATTCCGATCACCGCCTGGCTGCCCTTCGCCATCGCGGTGTTCGGCATCCGCGATGCGGGCGCGATTTTTCTCATTGGCCTGGGCGCCTTTTTCCCGATCGTGGTCAATACCACCGCCGGCGCCCGCGACGTGCCGCCCAACCTTCTGCGCGCGGCGCTGATGCTGGGGGCCACGCAGCGCCAGGTGCTGCTGCGCGTGATCCTGCCCAACGCGCTGCCCAACATCTTCACCGGCGCACGGCTGGGATTGGGCATCGCCTGGACGGCGGTGATCGTGGCGGAGATCGTCGCGGTGAAGTCCGGCCTGGGCTACGTGCTGTGGGATGCGTACTACGTGGGGCGGATGGATGTGGTGATCGCCGACATGGTCTCGATCGGGCTGGCCGGGTTCCTGAGCGACCTTGTGCTGGTGGCGATCGGTGCGCGCGTGCTGCACTGGAAGGCGGCACGATGACCGGCGTGTCGGTGGCGCGCGTGCGCAAGGAATTTTCCGCCCGCGGCGGCGCGGTGCTGGCGCTGGACGACATCGACCTTTCGCTCGCGCCCGGTGAGTTCGCCTGCCTGCTGGGGCCGTCGGGCTGCGGCAAATCGACGCTGCTGAACATCCTGGCGGGGTTCGAGGGTGCCACGGCCGGCGAGGTGACGGTGCTGGGCGCGCGCGTGGAAAAACCTGGCCCCGACCGCGCCGTGGTGTTCCAGGAAGCCGCGCTGTTCCCGTGGATGAGCGTGCTGGACAACGTGACCTTCGGGCCCCGCCTGGGCGGTGCGCCGCGCGCCGAAACCCTGGACCAGGCGCGGAAAATGCTGGCGCTGGTCGGGCTGTCTGGGTTTGAAAAACACCTGCCGGCGGAACTGTCGGGCGGCATGAAGCAGCGCGTGGGCATCGCCCGCGCGCTGATCCTGAAGCCCAAACTGTTCCTGATGGACGAGCCGTTCGGGGCGCTCGACGCGCAGACCCGCATGCAGATGCAGGAGTTGCTGCTGCGCGTGTGGGAGGCGGAAAAGGGCACCGTGCTGTTCATCACCCACGACATCGACGAGGCGATTTTCCTCGCCGACACGGTGCATGTGATGACCGCGCGGCCGGGGCGCATCCGCAGCTCCACACGCATCGACCTGCCCCGCCCGCGCCGGCTGGACGTGCTGACCGATGCCCGCTTCGCCGCCTACAAGGCGGACCTGCTGGGCCAGATCAGGGACGAAGCGGGCCGCGCGCAGGCGGCGATCACCGCGGCCGAACTGGCCGCGCACTGATCATGGTCAATTTCATAGTCTGATTGCCTTCCGCCTTATTCTGTCGACCAATCGAGAATTAGCCCTGCTGGCCATGCCGGGGATAAGAAAAATGTCAATAATAGCCCAGATAACAATGATCAAAAATCCAAAAATGAAACCGGGATTTACAACTGATAGCATCAATGAAAGTATTGTTACAAAAGACATAATAATTGCTGAGCCGGTATTGTCCAAATAAAAACGATGACCTCCGATCCAGCCCAGAAAAAGCCAAAACAAATAAGCGACAAATATTGACTTTTTTCTGGCATCATACCTCATCAGCGCAATTGCATCTGATGACGGCGCTAGATGCCTGGAGTTTTGATCGGTGGCGTTCTTACTCACGAGTGCCTCATCTCGCTTGGTTCTGTAACATGATCGTGAGTTCAGCACGCAGGTGGTGTCAATAGAAAAGCGGCGTCCTGATTCACCCTCGTCGCGAGGGCGTTAACCTCCAAAAATCAGAACAACCTTCCCCCGTTCGGCACCTTCAGCCCCGGCTGCACCAGCACCACCGCGCCATCCTCGTCCGGGAAGCCCAGCACCAGGAACTCGCTCATGAACGGGCCCACCTGGCGGGGCGGGAAATTCAGCACCCCGGCCACCTGGCGGCCGATCAGCGTATCCGGGCGGTAATGCACCGTTAACTGCGCGCTGGTTTTCTTCACCCCGTGCGGCGGCCCGAAATCGACCCACAGCTTGATCGCGGGCTTGCGCGCTTCGGGGAAAGCCTGGGCATCGACCACGGTGCCGACGCGGATTTCCACGCGGGCGAAGTCATCCCAGACAATCGCGGGGGCGGGTGTGGATGCATCGGTCATGCGTCCAGCGTGCCCGAGCGTCAAGGAAACGCCAATCTCGCTAATTCTTCACTTGACGCGCGAATGATGATTGGGTTCTCTCGCGTCATGCGGGAACCCAAGGGGATTGTGCACGTTTTTGACGCGATTGGCAGTCGCCGATCCGTACGCGCCTATCGGCCCGATCCCGTCCCACGCGAAATCCTGGAGCAGGTGCTCGCGCTTGCCGCCCGCGCGCCCTCCGGCGGCAATCGCCAAGCGTGGAACGTGCACGTGCTGACCGAAGACGCCCTGGCCCGCGTCAGCAGCGCCATCCACGAAGCGCGCAAGGCGGGCGCCGCGGTCGCCGACTATGAATACTACCCCGCGCAATGGCGTGAACCCTGGACCGCCCGCAAGCGCAAATGCGGCTGGGATCTGTATGCGCTGGCCGGCGTGGCCAAGGGTGACCGCGCCGCGGGCGAGGCCTTCCATGCGCGCAACTTCGACTTCTTCGGCGCCCCGGTGGGGCTGCTGCTGACGCTCGATCACGATGCCGGCCAGGGCGCCTGGCTCGATCTGGGCGCGTTCCTGTCGCACCTCATGCTGGCCGCGCGCGGCTTCGGGCTGTCCACCTGCCCGCAGGCCTTCTTTGCCGAGGTCGGCAATGCGGTGCGCGCAAGCCTGCCGCTTCCTCCCGGGCAGATCCTGGCCTGCGGCGTCGCCCTTGGCATCGCCGACGAGGAAGCCGCCGTGAACACCCTTGTCACGGAACGCGAACCGGTCGCAGGCTTCACCACCTTCCACGGGTGAGGACATGCGATGTCAGGCGACGATGCCGCCACGCTGGCCGCGGCGCGGGCCTGGTGGACCACGTCCATCATCGACACGGCGCCGGGTGAAATCCGCTTCCGCGGCTATCCTGTCGAACAGCTGATCGGAAGGCTTTCCTTCCCCGGCATGCTGCTGCTGATGGCGACGGGCGAGGTGCCGCATCCGCGCGCGGCCGCACTCGCCGAAGCCGCCATGGTGGCCATGGTCGATCACGGCCCGCACGCCCCCAGCATCGCCACCGCCCGCATGGCGGCCACCTGCGGCGTGCCGATCAACAACGTGATCGCCTCGGCCATTGGCCTCGCCGGCGACATCCATGGCGGCGTCGGCCAGGAGCTGATGGGCCTCTTGTACCGCATCGCCGCCGAAGGCGACGGCGCGGCAGCGACGGTGGTGGCCGAGACGCGCGAGGCGGGCGGCTTCGTGCCCGGCTTCGGCCATCGCTGGCACAAGGATTCTGACCCGCGCGTGCCGGCGCTGCTGGGCCTGGTCGATGCGGCCGTGGCGGACGGCGTGGTGCCCGGCAGGCACCTGGCCGCAGCCCGCGCCCTGGAGAGTGCGATCAGCGCGGGACGGACGCGTAGAATCCCCATGAACGTGGATGGCGCGACCGCGGTGATCTTCTGCGAACTTGGCCTCGATCCGATCTTCGGCCGCGGCTTCTTCGTGCTGGCCCGCGCCGGCGGCGCGCTGGTGCATGCCTGGGAAGAAGGCACGCAGGGCGGGCGGCTCAAGGGGCCGATGGCGAAGGAGATTCTGCCGACCTATGCCGGCCCCGCGCGCCGCGACCTGCCGGCATGAGCCCCCCGCTTTCGGGCATCCGCGTGGTGGAATTCGTGCACACCGTGATGGGGCCAAGCTGCGGCCTGGTGCTGGCCGACCTGGGCGCCGACGTGATCAAGGTGGAGCCGATCGGCGGCGACCATACGCGCAGGCTCACCGCCTCCGGCGCCGGCTTCTTCGCCATGTTCAACCGCAACAAGCGCGCCATCTGCCTGGAGCTGAAATCCGATGCCGGGCGCGCCGTCGCGCTGGACCTGATCGCGGGTGCGGACGTGATGACCGAGAATTTCGCCCCCGGCACCATCGAACGCCTGGGCCTGGGCTGGGAGCAGCTGCGCGATGCCAACCCGCGCCTGATCTTCGCGGCCCTGAAGGGCTTCCTGTCCGGCCCCTACGAGCATCGCACGGCGCTGGATGAAGTGACGCAGATGATGGGGGGCCTGGCCTACATGACCGGCCTGCCCGGCCGGCCGATGCGCGCGGGATCAAGCGTGATCGACATCGCCGGCGGCACCTATGCGGCGGTGGCGATCCTGGCCGCGATCATCCAGCGCGGCATCACGGGCAAGGGCCAGAAGGTGGAAAGCGCGCTTTATGAAAGCACGGCCTTCCTGGTCGGCCAGCACATGGCGTATGCGGCATTGAACGGAAAGGGCATGCCGCCCATGAGCGTGCGGCTGTCGGCCTGGGGCATCTACGACGTGTTCGACCTGGCCGACGGGCAGCTGTTCCTGGGCCTGGTCACCGACAACAATTTCGCCCGGTTCTGCGCGGAGTTCGACCTGGCCGCATGGGCCGCCGACCCCGCCTATGCCAGCAACACGCTGCGCGTCGAGGCACGCGACACGCTGGTGCCGAAATTCCAGGCGTTCCTGCGGGGCCTCCGCGTGGCCGACATCGTGCCCCGGCTGGAGCGCGCCGCCGTGCCGTTTGCCGAGATCAAGCGGCCCGAGGATCTGTTCGACGATCCGCACCTGAACGCCTCGGAAGGGCTGGTGCCGGTGACGCTGGCCAACGGCACCACCACGAAGCTGCCGGCGCTGCCGGTGGCGTTCGACGGCAAGCGCCCGCCCCGCCGCCACGACCTGCCGAAGCCCGGCGAGCATACGAACGCCATCCTGGCCGAGCTCGGCTACGATGCCGCCCGCATCGCCACGCTGCGCGCCGCCAGGGCCATCGCATGAGCGTGGCGGAAATGTTTCGGCTGGACGGCAAGCGGGCGTTGGTGACCGGCGGCTCCAAAGGCATCGGCCTGGCCGGCGCCAAGGCGCTTGTCGAAGCCGGCGCCGCGGTCACCATCACCGCGCGCAACGCCGCCGAGGTCGCGGCGGCGGCGGCGGAAATCGGCGCCGAGGGCTGGGCGGTCGATGCCACCGACCTTGCCGCCATGAACGCCCGCATAGCGGCCGCCGAAAAATTCGACATCCTGGTCGCCAGTGCCGGCACCGCAAGGCACCAGCCGACGCTGGAGGTGACCCAGGACGCCTTCGACCAGGTGTTCGCGCTGAACGTGCGGGCCGCGTTCTTCAACGCGCAGGCGGTGGCGCAAAAACTGGTGGCGGCCAGCGCGCCCGGCGTGATCGTGTTCATCGGCAGCCAGATGGGCGTGGTGGGCGGGCCGAAGCGCGCCGTGTACTGCGGCACCAAGTTCGCCGTCGAGGGCTTTACCAAAGCCATGGCGATCGAGTTGGCGCCGCTTGGCATCCGCGTGTGCTGCCTCAACCCCACCTTCGTGCGCACGCCGATGACCGAGAAATTCTTCGCCGACCCCGCGACGCGCGACTGGATTCTTTCGCGCATCCCCATGGGCCGGCCGGCAGCGCTGGAGGAGGTGGCGGCGTCCTTGCTCTATCTGTGCTCGCCGGCCGCCGGCATGGTCACCGGCAGCCACCTGCTGGTCGATGGGGGCTGGACGGCGCCATAGCACGCCACATCACCACCAGTCCGCGACCGGCACGACCTGCATCCCGCGCCCCTCCGGCCAGGGGGCTTCGCCGCCCGCCGCGAGCGCGGTTTTCGGCACCGTGCAGCCGGCATAGGCGCCGTTCTCGTCATGGTAGTGCCGCCGATGCCCTGCCAGGTCGGTCCAGACGGTGCCGGTCTGGTTGAAGTGGAACTGCACGGCGCGGCGCGGCAGATCAGACTCGTTGGGCGCGGTGTAGTGGTGCAGCAGCGGGTGGAAGATCAGCGCGTCGCCAGGCTCCATTTCAACGAACACCCTGTCGGCCAGGCGCATCCGGTCGGGGCGGATCGTGCAGAGATTGACATCCTCGGCCGGCTCGTGGGCGACCGGACCGTCGGCGTGCGAGCCGGGGATCACCTGCATGCAGCCATTCGCGCGCCGCGCCGGGTCCAGCGCGATCCAGACGCCCACGACCAGGCCAGGGTCGGCCACCCGGAAATAGGCCGCGTCCTGGTGCCACGGCTTGGCACCCCCCACCCGCGGCGGCTTGATCAGCGCCATGTCCTGCAGCAGTTCCCGCCCCTGCCCCATGATCCGGTCGAGGATGCCGTGCAGCCGGCCGGACATCGCGATCGCGCGCAACGCTTCGGAATCCTCGACGAAGCGGGAGAATTTGCGGATATGGCCTTCCCGCTCCTCGGGGCGCAGGCGGGCCGCATCGACGCCCGGCTCGAAGGCGATCTGGGTGGCGCGCGGGGCGATCCGCCCGCTGGCCAGCCCGGAAATCGCATCGATTGCCGCGGCCACCAGGCGGGGCGCGATCAGGCCGCGCAGCACGGCGTAGCCCTCGCGCCGATAGGATGCGACCAGCGCCGCGTCGGTCGCCGTGGGCGCCAATTCGACGATGTCCATGGCATTTGCCTCCCGAAACGCCGGCAAGAGGAATGATCCCATGGCATGGGCCAGCGGTCGATGGGGGCTGGACCACGCCCTGATGCGGTGGGAGTTTGCGGCCAGCCACAAGCCAGGGGCGTCCATGACCGCAATCGCGCAATCCGAAACCCGCTTTCCCGCCACGCCGCCGATGCGCGTGGACGGCAAGCGGGCGCTGGTGACCGGGGCCAGCAAGGGCCTGGGCCGCGCCTGCGCGATCGCGCTGGCCGAGGCCGGCGCCACGGTCACGCTGGCCGCGCGCGGCCTGGCCGGGATGGAAGCGACCGTGGCCGGGCTGAAGGCCAAGGGCCTGCAAGCCCGTGCCGTGGCGCTGGACGTGACCGACCGCGCGGCGGTGCGCAAGGTGGCGGCCGAAACCGGCCCCTACGACATCCTGGTGAACAACGCCGGCACCAATATCCGCGAGCCGTTCGAGAAGGTGTCCGATGCCTCGCTGGACACGCTGATGACGCTGAATGTCACCGCCGCCTATGTGGTGGCGCAGGCCGTGGTGCTGGGCATGATCGAGGCCGGCATCCCGGGCAGCGTGATCCACATGAGCAGCATCAACGGCCATGTCGCGGGCCTGGACCGCACGGTCTATACCGCCACCAAGCACGCGATCGAAGGTCTGACGCGCGCCATGGCGGTGGAACTCGGCCCGAAGAACATCCGCGTCAACGCGCTGTGCCCCTGCTTCTTCGAAACCCCGCTGACCGCCGGCCTGCTTGCGGACGAGCGGGTGATGAAGGCAGCGCTGAAGGCCATCCCGCTGGGGCGCGTCGGCCAGGTGGAGGACATCATGGGCGCCGTGGTGTTCCTGGCCTCGCCGGCCGCTGCCATGATCACCGGCGCGTCGCTTCTGATCGATGGAGGACTGACCAGCCAATGACCCGTGATTTCGCGCTTCCCGGCCGCAGCGCCATCCGCAGCCAGAACGGCATGGCGGCCACCAGCATGCCGCAATCCACGCTCGCGGCACTGGACGTGCTGCGCGCCGGCGGCAATGCGCTGGATGCCGCCGTGGCGGCGGTGGCGGTGCAATGCGTGGTGGAACCCGCCAGCACCGGCATCGGCGGCGACTGCTTCTGCCTCTATGCGCCGGCCGGCGCCGGTGCGCCGATCGCGATCAACGGCTCGGGCCGCGCGCCCGCGGCCGCGACGATCGACTGGTTCGAGAGCCAGGGTATCTCGGCCCTCGATCCGCGCAGCGCGCATGTGGTCACCGTGCCCGGCGCGGTCGGCGCCTGGGAGACGCTGCTGGCGAAGCACGGCACCAAGGGGCTGGATGAGCTGCTGCGTCCCGCCATCGGCTACGCCGAGCAGGGTTTCGTGGTGTCGGATCGCGTGGGCAGCGACTGGGCAGGTGCGGTGGACAAGCTCGCGGCCGATGAAGGCAGCAGAAAACACTTCCTGTTCGGTGGCCGGGCGCCGCGCGTGGGCGAAAAATTCCGCCAGCCCGCGCTGGCCGCCACGCTGCGCGCCATCGCCAAGGGCGGCGCCAAGGCGTTCTACGAAGGCCCCGTCGCCGAGGACATCGTGGCGACCCTGAAGCAGAAGGGCGGGCTGCACACGGTCGAGGATTTTGCCAACGCCGCACCGGAATGGACCACGCCGATCAGCGGCCCCTATCGCGGCCACACCATCTTCCAGTGCCCGCCCAACGGCTCCGGCCTGCTGGTGCTGATGCTGGCCGGCATCATGGAAGGCCACGATCCCGACCCGGAAGGCCCGCTGGGCACGCTGCGCTTCCACCGCCACATCGAGGCCGGCCGCCTGGTGTATCGCGACCGCGATGCGTTCCTGGCCGACCCCGCGCAGGTGGATGTGCCGGTCGCGCGCCTGACCGGGACCGCGTATCTGGCTGATCTGCGCGCCAGCATCGACGACAGGCGCGCCGCCCGCGAACTGCCGCCCGCCGGCATGGCGAAACTGCTGCCGGCGCATGCCGACACGGTCTATCTGTGCGTCGTCGATCGCGACGGCAATGCGTGCAGCTTCATCAACTCGCTGTTCGAGGGTTTTGGCACCGGCATCCTCGCGGAGAAGTCGGGCGTGATGCTGCACAATCGCGGCTACGGGTTCCGCGCCGAACGCGGCCATCCGAACTGCATCGCGCCGGGCAAGCGGCCGATGCACACCATCATTCCCGGCATGCTGTTCAAGGATGGCAAGTGCGTGGCCCCCTTCGGCGTGATGGGCGGGCACTACCAGCCCTTCGGCCAGACGCATTTCCTGCAGAATATTTTTGACTACGGCATGGACCCGCAGGAAGCGCTGGATTGCCCGCGCCTGTTCCCGCGCAACGGGGAAGTGCAGGTCGAAAGCGGCATTCCGCAAGCCACCGTCGATCGGCTGGAGCGCCTGGGCCACACCTGCGTCGCCGCCAAGCCGCATGGCGGCGGCCAGGCGATCTGGATCGACCACGAGGCCGGCACGCTGACCGGCGCTTCCGATCCGCGCAAGGATGGCTGCGCGATGGGGTACTAGTGGCGCTGGCGGCCATCCAGGCCGACATCACCACGCTGGCGATCGATGCGATCGTCAACGCCGCGAACGCGCAACTCGTGAGAGGCGGCGGCGTGGATGGCGCGATCCATCGCGCCGCCGGGCCCGAGCTGATCGCCGCCTGCCGCGTCATTGGCGGCTGCCCGACCGGCAGCGCAGTGATCACGCCGGGCTTCCGCCTGCAAGCACGCTTCGTGATCCATGCCGTCGGCCCGCGCTGGCAGGGCGGGGATCAGGGCGAGCCCGACCTGCTTGCCTCCGCCTACCGCGCGAGCTTTGCGCGCGCCCGCGAAAACGGCTGCACCAGCATCGCCTTCCCCGCGATCTCGACCGGCATCTATGGCTACCCGCTGGAACCTGCCACGCGCATCGCCGTCGCGGTCGCCGAGGATCACAAACGCGATCTCGCCATCACCTTTGCCTGCTTCGATGCCGCCACGCTGGCGGTCTATCTGCGCGTCCTGGGAGGACACCATGGCTGACGACACGTTGTGCGACCTGACGGCGCTCGACCTTCGCCGCCTGATCGGTGCCAAGCAGATTTCCGCCACCGAGTTGCTGGACGCCTGCCTGGCACGGATCGAGCGCATCAACCCCGCCATCAATGCCATGGTCGCGATGGACATTCCCGCCGCCCGCCAGGCCGCCGCCGCAACCGACCAGGCCGTGCGCGCGGGTGCGCCCCTGGGCGTGCTGGCCGGCCTGCCGATCGGCATCAAGGACCTGGAGGAAACCGCCAACCTTCGCACCACCTGGGGCAGCCCGCTGTTCGAGCATCATGTGCCGAAGGCGGACCAGCGCAGCATTGCCGCCATCCGGGCCGCGGGCGCAGTGATCGTGGGCAAGACCAACGTGCCGGAATGGGGCGCCGGTGCCAATTCGGTAAACAAGGTGTACGGCGCCACGGGCAATCCGTTCGATGTCGAGCGTACCGCCGCAGGCAGTTCCGGCGGCTCGGCCGCGGCACTGGCCTGTGGGCTGACCCCCATCGCCACCGGCAGCGACACGGGCGGCAGCTTGCGCAACCCGGCCGCGTTCTGCGGCATCGTCGGCTACCGCCCCACCGCCGGCCTGGTGCCCGATGAACGCCGCGGCCATGGCTGGAACGTGCTGTCGGTGCTGGGCCCCATGGCGCGCAACGTGCCCGATGCCGCGCTGCTGCTGAGCGCCATGGCCGGCGACGACGCGCGCGATCCGCTGGCACCGCGCGTGATCGACCGGCTGTTCCCGCTGGACGAGGTCGATCTGTCGTCGCTGCGCGTGGCCTTCAGCGCCGACATGGGTTTTGCGCCGACCTGCCAGGCGTACCGAAAACTGTTCGCCGATCGGCACGCGCGCATGAAGGGCCTGTTCAAGGAAGCCCCGGAAGCGACGCCCGACATGACCGATGCCGACATGGCGTTCGAGGTTCTGCGCGCGGCCGGGTTCCTGGCGAAGCACCTGCCGGTGTATCGCGACCCGTCGCGCCGCAACATGCTGGGCCCCAACATCATCGCGAATGTCGAGGAAGGCCTGCGCTACACGCTGGAGGATTTTTCCCGCGCCCACACCGCACAGACCGCGATCTACCGAAGGTTCCAGGCCTTCTTCGACGAGTTCGACCTGCTGGTCACGCCCGGCATCACCGTGCCTCCCTTCGCATGGACCACGCTTTACCCCGCGGAGATCGACGGGGCCAAGGTGCGCACCTATTTCCACTGGCTGGCGCTTTCCTATGGCGTGACGCTGACTGGCCACCCCACCATCTGCATTCCCTGCGGCGTCGATGCCGATGGCCTCCCCTTCGGCATCCAGATCGTTGGCCCCCGCAACGGCGATGCCTTCCTGCTGGCCGCCGCCGCCGCGATCGAGCGCGAGCTGGCCAAGTCACCGGCCACCGCGCGCCCGGTGCCGGACCTGGCGAAGCTCGCGGCCCTGCCGCCGCTTCAGGCGCGCAGCATCGAAGCGCTGCGCCCGGTGCTGTACGCCACCGCATGACCATGCGCTTCGCGGTGGGCGATGCGGTGCGGGTGCGCCAGGCAAAGCCTGACGCATCGGCCCGCCACATCCGCACGCCGCACGCCTTCCGCGGACGGATCGGGCGGGTGGCGCTTTCGGTGGGCGCCTTCCAGGACCCGTCGCTGCTGGCCGAGGGCCGCAGCGGCGCCCCCGTGCCGCTGTATCGCGTGCGCTTCGCGGCCGCCGCGCTGTTCGCCCAGGCGACGGCCGGCGACGAGGTGGACGTGGAGCTCTACGAGACCTGGCTGGAGCCAGCCCCGCCACGCTGAGCCACCGCAGCGCCCGGCTTGGCCTGGTGGTGGCGCAGCACTTTTCTCGCCTCGGCATCGCCGCCGTGGGCCACCGGGATGCGGGCGGCCGCTTCACTCTTATGGCCGCTGTCGTCCATCACCACGAAATCGAACATCAGGCAGGGCGGCGGTCCTGGCAGCAGCCGCACGCCCCGCAGGCCCTGGAAGGCATCGTGGTGATAGTCGCGCCCGACCTGCAGCGCGGTCTCGCCCACGATCACGCGCATGCCTTCGGGTGGCGGCTCGGGCGGCAACGCCAAGCGGTTCCGCGGGCCGGGATAGGCGCCGGCCGCGTCGCGCGCCATGAACACGCGCCAGCGCGCGGCATCGACCTGCCAGGCCACGATCACGCCCTGGCCGCGCAGCAGCCGCGCCTGGCCCTTGGCCATCTCATGCGTCCACGACACGCCGATCAGACCAAGCACGCCGCCGGCAATGCCGAAGCCGGCCAGCAGGCCGGGCCAGGTCGGGCCGGACCAGACGCCGGGCACCACGGTGGTGGCGGCAAGGCCTCCGACACCGATCAGGAACAGGGCAATCGCCAGCGCGCGCCGGCGGTGCGGGTCGCGCACCGCTACCGGATGGGTGGTGCGTACATCAGCCCGCCCTGGGTCCACAGCGCGTTCGGCCCGCGCGGCAGTTTCAGCTGGCTGCCCTGGCCAACGTTGCGCTCGAACACCTCGCCGTAATTGCCCACCGCCTTGATCGCCCAATAGGCCCAGCGGTTGTCCAGCCCCATGCCGTTGCCGTGATCGCCGGCGCGGCCCAGCAGGCGGCGGATTTCGGGGTTCTCGCTGTTCAGCATGGCGTCCACATTGGCTTGCGTGACGCCCAGCTCCTCGGCGATCAGCAGCGCGAACAGGGTCCAGCGCACGATGTCGAACCACTGCTGGTCGCCCTTGCGCACCGCCGGCGCCAGCGGCTCCTTGCTGATGATGTCGGGCAGCACCTCGTGCTCCTCGGGGTTCGGGAAGCTCATGCGGATGCCGGCCAGCTGGCTGGCATCGGTGCTGAACGCATCGCAGCGGCCGCTTTCATACGCCTTGCGGGTCTCGTCGTTCTGCTCGAACACCACGGGCTTGATCGACAGCCGGTTGACCCGCGCCCAGTCGCTGAGGTTGAGCTCGTTGGTGGTGCCGCTGGTCACGCAGATGCTGGCGCCATCCAGCTGCCGCGCGTTCGCAAGCTTCAGCGCCTTGCGTACCAGGAAGCCCTGGCCGTCGTAGAAATTCACCGCGGTGAAGGTGATGCCGCTGGATGTGTCGCGGCCCTGCGTCCAGGTGAAGGTGCGGCTCAGGATATCCACCTGGCCCGATTGCAGCGCGGGGATGCGCGCCTGGCTGTTCAGCACGGTCCAGCGCACCTTGCTGGCATCGCCGTTGAAGATCGCCGCCGCCACGGCGCGGCAGGTATCGGCATCGAGCCCGCGATACACGCCTTGAGAATCCATCAGCCCGAAGCCGGGCGCGCCCGGGTGCGCGCCGCAATCCACCGCGCCCTTGCTGCGCGTGCTGGCCAGGGTCGGTCCGGGCGCCACGGGCTGCGCCAGGGCGGGCCAGGCGACGGCAGCGGCAAGGGCCGCCAATACGATCGTCCTCATCGGTCTCCCCTTCGTGTTGCTTGGCCGCGCAGTGCAGCCCAGCCGGCGCCACGCCGCAAGCGGCATTGCATGACAGGGCAGGGCATGACAGCGGGCAGCTGGTCAGCCGCCGGTGATGTGGCGCACCGCGATCACGTGCGCTGCGATCGGCGACACGCCATCGCGCGCCACCACCTCGCGCACCCGGTCGCGCTGCCCGCGCAGGCCGCGCCACGCCTGGTAGTCATGCGCGCCAAGCGGGGTGAAGGTCGCGAGGCCCCGGCGCGCCGGCTTGCGGATGGTCGACCCCGAGTTGATCGGGCACAGCTCCACCCGCGAGGCATGCGCCCGCACCAGGCCCAGCGTATCCAGCACCAGCACGGCCAGATTGCGCCCGCGGTTCAGCCGCGCGCCGGTCAGCGTGGCGACCTCGTCCTCGTCGGCCCAGAAGAAGACGCGCTGGTTCAGCATGTGCAGCCAGTCGGCGGGCGAGAGCCCATCATCCAGGCAGCCGGCCAGCGCCTTCTCGGACAGCGGCGTGTTGTCGTTCAGCACGGCGTGGCCGTGCCGCGGATGCCGCAGCACCACCCGTGCCGGGCGCGGCACGGCCTCCAGTACGGCGCGGCGCGCACCGTTGATCCCGAAGCGGTCGAGCAGCCGGCTGGTGCTCAGCAGCCCGCCGGCAAGGATGCCCTCGACGCATTCCGGCTGGGTGACGTGGAACAGGCGCGGATGGTGCCGCGCCAGGTCCTCCGGCGTCACGCCTGCGTCACATCATGCGGAACTTCATCGCGTGCGGTTCGAGATAATCCTTGATGCCCAGCGGTCCGCCCTCGCGCCCCATGCCGCTCCATTTCACGCCGCCGAAGGGCAGCTCGGCGGTGCCGAGCGCCATCTCGTTGATGCCGACCATGCCGGTTTCCAGCCGCTCGGCGACCTCCTGCCCGGTCTTCATGTCGCGCGTGAAAATGTAGCTGGCCAGGCCCACCGGCAGCGCGTTGGCGCGCGCGATCACGGCCTCCCGATCGGAAAAACTGTTCAACGGCGCGATCGGGCCGAAGGGTTCCTCGTGCATGATGCGCGCCTCGTCGGGAACCCCCGAAAGCACGGTGGGCTGGAAGAAGAAGCCGCGATTCATCTCGGCCATCGGCGCCCCGCCGGTCAGCACCTTGGCGCCCTTGGTGACCGCATCGGCCACCAGCGCGGTTGCCGCATCAAGCCGGCGGCGATTGGCCAGCGGCCCCATCTCGATGCCCGGCTCCAGGCCGTTGCCGACCTTCAACGACTTCGTCACCGCGACGAATTTTTCCGCGAAGGCGTCAAAGACCTTCTCGTGCACGAAGAAGCGCGTGGGAGAAACACACACCTGGCCCGCGTTGCGGAACTTCGCGCGCACCGACATCTCCGCCGCCTGCGCGGGGTCGGCATCCTCGAACACGATCACCGGGGCATGGCCGCCCAGCTCCATGGAAACCCGCTTCAGGTCGTCGGCCGCAAGCTTCACCAGCGACTTGCCCACCGCGACGCTGCCGGTGAACGAGATTTTCCGGATGCGCGGATCGGCGATCAGCGTGGAGGACACGAAGGCCGGGTCGCCCAGCACCAGGTTCACCACGCCCGCGGGCACCCCGGCGTCGATCATGGCGGCCAGGATCAGCATGCAGGTGCCGGGGGTTTCCTCGGCCGGCTTGATCACCACGGTGCAGCCGGCGGCCAGCGCCGGGGCAATCTTTCGCGCCGGCAAGACGGCGGGAAAATTCCAGGGCGTGAAGGCGGCCACCGGACCCACCGGCTGGTAGGCCACCTGCAGCCGCACATCGGGCGTGCGGCCTTCCACCGAGAAGCCATAGATGCGCTTGGCTTCCTCGGCGTACCACTCGAAATACTCGGCCGCCCCCATCACCTCGCCCTTGGCTTCGGCCAGCGGCTTGCCGACCTCGCGCGTCATCATCCGCGCGATCGCATCGGCACGCTCGCGCAGCTTGGCGGCGCAGGCGTGCAGCAGGCGCGAACGCTCCCACGGCCCCACCTTGCGCCAGGTCTTGAATGCCTCGTGCGCCGCATCGACGGCGGCAGAGAGATCCTCGGCCGAGGCCAGCGGGATCTCGCCGTTCGACTGCTCGGTCGCGGGGTCGATCACGGTGCGCCGCCCGCCGCCGCCGGCGGCGCGCCACTGCCCGCCAATGTGCAGCCCCATGCCGGCGTAGAGATCGCCCGTGCTGACCGTGTCCATCGTCCACTCCCAAGTGTTTGTGGGGGCGGAGGATGGACCGGGCCCGCGCGACAGGGAAGCCTGCGGCAGGGAAGCCTCAGGCGGCCAGCGCGGCGGCAGGGCGCACGCGCCGGTAGAGCACGTCGCCGGCTTCATCCAGCGCCACGCCGACCAGCCCGGCGGCCAGGGCCGCGTCATGCCCGGCGGCATCCTGTGGCGCGACCTGCCGCGTGTCATCCGCGTCGGTCGGCAGTGGTGCCGTCACCGGGCGCAGCAGGCCGATCAGCGGTGCGTCGAAATCATGGCGCTGGCCAGCGATGGCGAAGCCGGCCGCCAGCAGGTTGCGCCAGCTTGCCTGGTTCGCCAGGCGCACGCCGGCGAAGGCCCAGCGCATGCCCGCCCGCGCCGCGTGTTCCAGTCGCGCTGTCAGCAGCGCCCGCTGCAAGCCCCGCCCGCGCGCGTCCGGATGCACCAGCGCATGCTCCATGCCGCAGGCCAGCAACGGCCAGTCGGCCGGCGGCACCAGCGGGAAGCCGGGCGGCGTGTTGGGGTGGTCGGCATCCGGCAGGCGCAGCAGCGCGCATGCCACCAGCCGGCCATCCACAAAGCCGCCATGCACGGCACCGCCCTTTCCGGCCAGGCGGGCCAGCAGCTCGGCATCGGTTTTCGGCTGCAGGAAGCCGGGCGGCAGTGGTCCTGGCGCGGCATGCAAGGCGTGGATGGCGGCCAGGTCGCGGGGTTGCAGCAGGATCGGACGCAGGGTGGGGCGGAGGGTGCGGTGGTGCATCGCTTCGATATGCGGGCGTTCGATTGCAGGCCTGTGTCGCCGCAGGGTGCCTGCGGACACAGTTGACTTGCGCACCGCAAAAGAGAACAAAATACGAACATGCCCGTCATCCCCGAAACCCTCCAGGCCGCCATCCGCCGGCTGGAGCGCGCCGTGCCGCGCCCCATCGCGGCCCCGGTGCCGCTGGCGCCGATGCTGGATGCGGCACTGCCGGGCGGCGGCGTGGCCCGGGCGGCGCTGCACGAGGTGCTCGCCGCCGATGCGGGGGCGGCCACCGGCTTCGTGGCGCTGCTGGCCGGGCGCGCGGGCGGGACAGTGCTGTGGGTGGCGCCGCACGGCACGCCGGCACCTTATCCGCCGGGCCTGGCCGCCTATGGGCTTGATCCGGAAACCCTGCTGGTGGCCCAGCCCCAGGCGCGCGATCTGCTGTGGACGGTCGAGGAGGCGCTGCGCTGCCCTGCCCTGGGCGCGGTGATTTTCCTGGGCACCGCCCCTGGCCTCGCCGCCGCGCGGCGGCTGCAGCTGGCGGCCGAGGCCGGGGGCACGCTGGGCCTGCTGCTGCGCCCCGACCACCCGGCCCCCCCGCCCAGCCCCGCGCATACGCGCTGGCGCGTGGCCGCGCTGCCAAGCCTGGGCCTGCGCCACGCGCTGGGCGCGCCGCGCTGGCGGCTGGAGCTTTTCCGTGTGCGCGGCGGCCGGCCGGCAGCATGGAGCGTGACCTTCCGCGACGGCGCGCTGCACCCCGCGACCCTCGCAGCCGTGGCATGAGCGCGCGGCGTTATCTCGCGCTGGCGTTGCCATGCCTGCCGACCGACCGGCTGGCCCGGATCGACCCGGCGCTGGCGGGCGTGCCCTTCGCGCTGTGGACGGAAGCCGGCAATCGCCGCCTGCTGAGCGCGGTGAATTTCCTGGCCGCGCGCCATCTGGCCCCGGGCACGCCCTTGGCCGACGCCACCGCCATGGTCCCCGCCCTGGTCACGCGCGCCGCCGATCCTTTGGCCGATGCCGCGCTGCTGCACCAGCTCGCGCGCTGGGCCACGCGCTACACGCCGCTGGCGGCGGTGGATGGCACGGATGCGCTGGTGCTGGACATTCTTGGCTGCGCGCATCGGTTCGGCGCGTCTGCCCTGCCCGGCGCATCGTCTCCCTCTCCCTTGCCTGCTTCTCCCTCTCCCGCCTGGGCGGGAGAGGGTGGGGGTGAGGGTGGGGGGCCGCACAACGAGCCTATGGCCCGAGATTCGCTGTGCGGCACGACCCCCCTCACCCAACCCTCTCCCCCCATAAGAATGGGGGGAGAGGGAAGAAGGGGGACGGCGGGAGAGGGAAGCAAGGCGGTGGCGGAAGAGGGAAGCAAGGCCGCGGCGAGAGAGGGAAGCAGGGCGGCGGCGGGAGAGGGAGCGGCGGAACAGGGAAGCACGGCCGAAGCCGCCCTGCTGCACGACGCCACGCGCCGCCTGAACCAAGCGGGCTTCACCGTGCATGCCGCGATCGCCGAGACCGCCGCCGCCGCGCTGGCCCTGGCGCGCGCCGGACAACACGGCGCCGTGGTGCCGGCGGGCGAAACCCTGGCCGCCATCGCGCCCCTGCCGATCGCCGTGCTGGGGCTTGATGCCGCGCTGTGCCTGCGCCTGGAACAGTTCGGCATCGCCAGCATCGGCGCCCTTGCCGCCCAGCCGCGCGCGGCCCTGTCCCGCCGCGTCGGGCCCGCAGCACGCGCGCTGCTGGACGTGGCGCTGGGCCGCGCGCCGCGCCCGATCCGCCCGCTGCTGACCACGCCCGACTTCAGCGTCGCGGAAAATTTCGCCGAACCCATCCTGACGGCCGAGGCGATCGGCAGGGCGCTGGATCGGCTGATGCACGCGCTGTGCGGGCAACTGGAAAAAGCCGGGCAAGGGGCGCGGCGCGTGACGCTGGCCTGCTTCCGCAGCGACGGCCAGGTGGCGCGCGCGGGCATCGGCACCGGCCTTGCCTCGCGCGACGAAAAGCACCTGGCCCGCCTGCTGCGCCCGCGCATCGAAACCATCGACCCCGGCTTCGGCATCGACCGCATCGTGCTCGACGCCGAGGCGGTCGAGGCGCTGGGCACCAGCCAGCCCGCCTTCACCGACGGCATTTCCGCGCGCGCCGCACGGCGGGCCGAACTGGCGCAGCTGCTGGACCGGTTGCGCGGCAGGCTGGGCGCGCCCGCGGTGCATCGCCTCGCCTTGCGCGAAAGCCACGTGCCGGAGCGCGCCGTGCTGCCGATCGACCCGCAGGAGGACACGCCGATGCCGCAGCTTACCCTGCACCGGCCCCGGCCGGTGCGCCTGTTCGTGCCGGCCGAGCCGATCAGCGTGGTTTCCCTGCTGCCCGATGGCCCGCCGCGCCGCTTCCGCTGGCGCGACCGCGTGATCGCCGTCAGCCGCGCCGAGGGGCCGGAGCGCATCGCCCCCGAATGGTGGCGCGACGACGCGGCAACGGCGCGCGACTACTGGCGGGTGGAGGCCGAGGAAGGCGGGCGCGCCTGGCTCTACCGCGACCAGCCCGCGCGCTGGTTCCTGCACGGGCTGTTCGGGTGATGCAGGCCCAGGCCGAGCTGATGGCGCTTTCCAACTTCACCTTCCGCGAAGGTGCGTCGCATGCCGACGAGCTCGTGCTGGCGGCGAAGGCCGCCGGGCTTTCGGCGCTGGCCATCACCGACCGCAACAGCGTGGCAGGCCAGGTGCGCGGCCACCTGGCGGCGCGCAACCACGGGCTGCGTTTTCTGCCGGCCGCGCGCATCGACCTGGCGGACGGCCATTCCTACCTGTGCTGGCCCAGCGATCGCGCGGCCTGGGGGCGGCTTACGCAACTGATCTCGCTGGGGCGGATGCGCGCGCCGAAGGGCGAATGTTTTCTGACGCGCGATGACCTGCTGGCGCATGCGGAAGGGCAGGTGCTGGCGCTGGTGGCGCCTGCGGAAAGCAAGCCCCTCACGCCTCTGTCCCTCTCCACCATCGCGGCCCGCCTGCAGGCCGATGCCGAAGCGCTGCCGGGCCTCTATCTTGCCGTTGCCTGCCACCACCGCGGCGACGACCAGGTGCGCCTCGATGCCTTTGCCGCCATGGGCGTGCCGCTGCTGGCGGTCGGCGACGTGCGCTACCACGCGCCGGAACGCCGCCCGCTGGCCGACGTGCTGACCGCCATCCGCCTGGGCCGCACCATCGAGGCGATCGGCCTGGAGGCCGAGGCCAATGCCGAACGCCACATCCGCGCGCCCGCCGAAACCGCGCGGCTTTTTGCGCGCCACCCCGAAGCCATCGCCGCGCAGGCGCGCATCCTGGAAACCTGCCGCTTCGAGCTTTCCGAACTGCGCTACGAATACCCGGACGAGATCGCCCAGCCCGGCATCCCGCCGCAGCACACGCTCGCCGAACTGACCGCGCTTGGCGCCGCCGAGCGCTATCCCGGCGGCGTGCCGGCCGATGTGCAGGCGCGCATCGACCACGAGCTGGCGTTGATCGCCACGCTGGACTACGCGCCCTATTTCCTGACCGTGCACGACGTGGTGCGCTTCGCGCGCGACCAGGGCATTTTGTGCCAGGGCCGCGGGTCGGCCGCGAACTCGGCAGTGTGCTACGCGCTGGGCATCACCGCGGTCGATCCTGCCAAGCACGACCTGCTGTTCGAACGATTCGTCTCGGCCGACCGGCGCGAACCGCCCGACATCGACGTCGATTTCGAGCACGAGCGGCGCGAGGAGGTGATCCAGCACGTCTACCGGAAATACGGCCGCGACCGCGCCGGCCTGGCCGCCACCGTGATCCACTGGCAAAGCCGCAGCGCCATCCGCGAGGTGGGCCGCGTGTTCGGCCTCAGCGCCGATACGCTGGGCCGGATCGCGGCCAGCACCTGGGGGCCGGGCGCCGAGGGCAAGCTGACCGACCAGGCGCGTGCCGCCGGGCTCGACCCCGCCGACAAGCGGCTGGCCATGGTGCTGCGCCTGGCCGAGGAGCTGGTGGGCTTTCCGCGCCACCTGAGCCAGCACGTCGGCGGCTTCGTCATCACCCGCGGCAAGCTCACGCAACTCTGCCCCGTGGCCAACGCGGCCATGGCCGATCGCACCACCATCGAATGGGACAAGGACGATATCGAGGCGCTCGGCATCCTGAAGGTCGATGTGCTGGCGCTGGGCATGCTGACCTGCGTGCAGAAGGCGTTCGACCTGGTGGCGCGGCACACCGGCCGGCGCTACGCGCTGGCGACGGTGCCGCCCGAGGATCCGGCGGTGTACGCCATGCTGGGCCAGGGTGATTCGCTGGGCGTGTTCCAGGTGGAAAGCCGCGCCCAGATGGCCATGCTGCCGCGGCTGAAGCCGAGGAACTTCTACGACCTGGTGATCGAGGTGGCGATCGTGCGCCCCGGTCCGATCCAGGGCGACATGGTGCACCCCTATCTGCGCCGCCGGAACGGCGAGGAAGCCGTGCATTTCCCCAGCGAGGCGCTGCGCCAGGTGCTGGGCCGCACGCTGGGCGTGCCCTTGTTCCAGGAACAGGCGATGAAGATCGCCATCGTCGCCGCCGGCTTCACGCCCGGCGAGGCCGACCGGCTGCGCCGCGCCATGGCGACCTTCAAGAACGTGGGCACCATCCACCAGTTCCACGAGAAGCTGGTGCAGGGCATGATCCTGCGCGGCTATGACGCGGATTTTGCCAACCGCTGCTTCAAGCAGATCGAAGGCTTCGGCAGCTACGGCTTTCCTGAATCCCACGCCGCGTCGTTCGCGCTGCTGGTGTACGTGTCGGCCTGGCTGAAGCGGCACCATCCGGCGGCGTTTGCGGCCGCGCTGCTGAACAGCCAGCCCATGGGCTTCTATGCGCCCGCGCAGATCGTGCGCGATGCCAGGGAGCACGGGGTTGCCGTGCTGCCGGTCGATGTGAACTTCTCGGCCCATGACAGCACGCTGGAGCCGCACCATGCGTCGGCGGGCGGGTTGGCACTGCGGCTGGGCCTGCGCGAGGTGAAGGGACTTGCCGCCAGCGACGCCGCCGCCCTGGTCGCGGCGCGGGCCGCCGGCAACGCGAAACCCTTCGCCTCGATCGAGGAGATTCTGCGCCGCGCCAGGTTGGGTCGCGCGGCGCTGGAAAAACTCGCCGCCGCCGATGCCTGTCGCAGCCTGGGGCTCGATCGCCGCGCCGCCATGTGGCACGCCGCCGGCGCCGATCCCGATCCGCCAGAACTGTTCGCGGCGGCCGAGGGCGACCTGTTCGCCGAACCCGCACCGTCACTGCCGCGCATGACGGCAGGCGAGGACGTGGTGGCCGACTACGCGACGCTGGCGCTGTCGCTGAAGGCCCACCCCATGGCGCTGCTGCGCGATGCGGTGGCGGCACTGGGCTGCCTGCCGGCCGCGGCCCTGACCACCGCCCGGCCAGGTGCGCGCGTGAAACTTGCGGGCCTGGTGCTGGTGCGCCAGCGGCCAGGCAGCGCCAAGGGCGTGGTGTTCGTGACGCTGGAGGACGAGGGCGGCGTGGCCAACCTGGTGGTGCTGCCGCCGGTGCTGCGCCGGTGCCGCGCCGCGGTGATCGGCGCGCGGCTGATGCTGGTGGAAGGCCGTGTCGAGCGCCAGGATTTCGGTGCCGCCCCGATCATCCATGTGCTGGCGGATCGCATCGGCGACCGCAGCGACCTGCTGGCCCGGCTGAGCGATCGCACCACCGATCCGTGGGAGGCCGCGATGGCGCGTGCCGACGAGGTGAAAAGCCCCAGCCTGCACGATGCGCGGGTGTATGCGGCGGTGCGGCGGCGCGCCGCCTATGTGCCCGGCAGCCGGGATTTCCGGTGAGGCAGCCGCGCGCCCCCTACGCCTCCAGCGCCTGCGCGAACCCGCCATAGCCGCCGCGCCAGTACAGCAGCGGCGTTCCCGCATGCGTGCGCGCGCGCAGCACGCGCCCGACCAGGATGCTGTGATCCCCGCCATCATGCCGCGCATGCGAAGCGCACTCGACCGAGGCGATCGCGCCCTCCAGCAGCGGCAGATCGTGCAGCCCGGCCTGCCAGGCGGTGCCGGCCCAGGGATCGGTCTCGAAGGCGAAGCGGTTCGATTCCGCCTCCATCCCGGCGGCCAAAAAATTCACCGCCCAGTGCCCGGCTTCGGCGAAGGCGGCATGCGTCACGCTGGCGTGATCCAGGCAGAACAGCACCAGCGGCGGCGCCAGCGAAACCGAGGTGAAGCTGCTGACCGTCACGCCCACCGGTTGCGCATCGGTCGTGCGCGTGGTGGCCACGCACACGCCGGCGGCCAGGCAGCCCAGCGTGCGGCGGAAATCGGCGGCATCAACCATGGCGCTCAGATAGGGCGGCAGACCCGCGCCGCCAAGCAGACGCGACCGCCTGATTGAATCGCCGGCAGCACGGGGCCACCTTCGTGGCATGGCACGGCGCGACATGATCATCGACCTCAACCCGGATGGCAGCTTCCGGGAACCGGTGCGCGCGCCGCTCAGCGTGCGCATCCTGCGCACGGCGATCGTGGTCGCGGTGCTGGCGGGCGGCCTGGCGCTGGCAGCGCTGGCCTTCGCGTCGCTGCTGGTGCTGGTGCCGCTGGCGCTGGGCGCCGGCGCGGTGGGCTATGGCGCCTGGCGCTGGCGGCTGTGGCGGGCCGGGCAACGGCCGCCGGGGGCGCATATCCGCGACGTCTGAGCGGCCCGCGCAAGGGGCGTTTCGCCCGGGGTGATTTCGCCTGACGCGGAATCGCTCTAGCGTCCATTGCCATGACGCAACTTTTGACCGCGGCGCTGCTGGCGCTGCTGCTGGTGCTGCCGGCACAGGCCCAGGCACCCGGCCCCGCCGCCGCCGCCACGCCCGACCCCGAAGCCGCGCTGCCCGCCTGCACCGCGACCGATTGGGCGCCGTTCTGGCGCCGCATCCGCGCCCAGGCGGATACCGCGCGCGTCACCGTCGCCTTGCCCAGCCAGGTCGAGCTCGCCGCCAAGGCGGTGCCCGATGGCTCGCCGCAGCGGCTGCGGCTGGAACACCCGCTCAATCCGCAGCGCGAATACCTGGCGGTGTGGCTCTATTTCGGCCCCGACCGGATCGAGGGCCAGGGCAGCACCGCGCAGACCTCCACCCGCGCCACCGGCCTGCGCCTGGCGCCCAGCGTGCCCAAGCCCGCGCCGCAATCGGCCGGCGAGACCGAAACCACCGTCAGCATCCCCGCGCTTGCCGGCCTGGGCGGCATTTCGGGCCTGGCGCTGTATCGCACCGCCACGCTCGTGGTACTGGGCTGCGACCGCTATACCCACACCGTCAGCTTCCTGGGCACGACCGAGCTGGACATCTCGGATGGCCAGGTGGCGCGCGGGCTGGCTGCGGCGATCGTGCTGGGCATCTACCTGATCGCCGCACTGGCCGCGCGATCGGGGCGGCGGCGCCGGTCGGATGCGCCGGAGACCAGCCTGGCCGCGGCGCTGCACCCGCTGGTGGTGACGCAGGATGCGCTGGGCCGCGGCAGCCTTTCCCGGCTGCAGATCCTGTTCTTCACGCTGATCGTGGTGGGCACGCTGCTGTATGTGTTCCTGCGCACCGGCGTGGTGGCGAACCTTTCGGCCGACCTGCTGTGGCTGATGGGCATTGCCGGGGCCGGCACCGTGCTGGCGCAGCAGGTCACCGCCAGCCGCCAGCCCAGGGGCGCGGTTCCGGTGGCCGCGCTGATCTGGCTCGCGGCCCACGGCGTGCTGCGCGAAAACCGCACGCCGCGCTGGCGCGACCTGTTCTTCTCGGGCGGCGAGTTCGACATCTACAAGTTGCAGAACCTGGTATTCAGCCCGTTCGTCGGGCTGACCGTGCTGGCCGCCGGCGTGAACGACCTGGCGGCGCTGGACATCCCCGACAACCTGATGGCGCTGCTGGGGCTTTCGCAGGTGGTGTATGTGGGCGGCAAGGCCGTGCAGCCTGCACCCGGCGCCGAGGCGATCGAGGCCGCCGTGGCGTCGGCCAGCGCCGCCGAGGCGGCGATGCAGCAGGCGCACGATGCCGCCACGGCAGCCCATGGTCCGGTCGCCAGCATGGACGCGGCACTGGCCCGGCTGCCGGCCGAGAACGCCGCCTGGCGCATGACCGCGCGCAGCGCCGCGGAAGCCTTCGCGCACGCCATGGACGAGGATCTGCAGCAGCGCACGCCGGCGCCGCTGCTGCGGCTTTAGAGCGTTTTCAAGTCAGGCGGAATCGCCTGACGACAGGGACAAACGCGACCAGACAAGGACATAGAGCCGTTTCACCGCACCTGCTTGCGGTGAAACGGCTCTAGCGCCTCAGCCTGCCAGGTGGGCCGCGATATAGGGCGGCAGGTGGAAGGACGCCGCGTGGATCTCGGGCGTCCAGTAGCGCGTGGTGCCAAGAATGCCCGCCGCCTCGGCCCGCCGCCGCAGCGCATCGGCCGGCAGCGCGCGCTGCCGCGCATCGCGCCCGGAAAAGCCCAGCGTCATGAAGCCGCCGACATAGGTCGGCACCGCGGCCAGGTAGGCCGCGACGTCGGGAAAGAATTTCCGCCGCCTGGCCGAGGTATCGCGCAGCTCGTCGCCTTGCATGAACGGCACGCCGCACTGGTTCACCACGATGCCGGAGGGCGACAGCACGCGGGCGCAGTTGGCGTAGAATTCGTCGGTGAACAGCACCTCGCCCACGCCCACGGGGTCGGTGCTGTCCACGATGATCACGTCATACGCCGCGTCGGGCGCGGTGCGCACATGATCGATGCCGTCGCCCACGATCACGTTCGCACGCGGGCTGTCCCAGGCGTCGCCACCAATCCCGGGCAAGTACTGCTTCGCCAGCCGGATCACGGCGCCGTCGATCTCGACCATGGTCGCCGCCTCGACGCCCCGGTGGCTCAGCACGCGGCGCAGCACGCCGCCATCGCCGGCGCCGATGATCAGCACGCGGCGCGCATCGCCATGCGCCAGCAGCGGCACATGCGCGATCATTTCCTGATAGGCGAACTCGTCCGCCTCGGTGATCTGGATCACGCCATCCAACACCATGACGCGGCCGTGGCGTTCGCTCTCGAACACCACGATGTCCTGGAAGTCGGACTTTTCGCGCGCGAGCTCGCGCACCACGCGGAAACGCTGCCCCCAATCGGGGTACAGCGTCTCGTTGAGCCAGGCCTCCGGCACGGGAAGCCCGCGTCTAGCCGACCAGGCCGCGCTTGTGCTCGGCCAGCTGCACGCTGCGGGGCGTGAAGGCGCGCTTCAGCAGCGCGATGGCGTTGTACGGATTGCATTCGCCGCACATGAAGATATCCACGGCCGCATAGTCGCGCTCGGGCCAGGTGTGGATGCTGATGTGGCTTTCCGCCAGCACCACCACGCCGCTGACCCCGCCATTCGGCGAGAAATGGTGGAAGTGGCTGTGCAGGATGGTGGCCCCCGCCGCCAGCGCGGCATCGCGCAGCGCCGCATCGATATGCGCGGGCTCATCCAGGCGCGATGCCCCCCACAGGTCGATCAGCAGGTGCCGGCCGGCGAACTTCACGCCGTCCTGCACCACGAAATAGTCCTTGCTCTCCTCCGCGAAGTCCGTGGCGGTGGAAACGTTCGTCTGGGCTTCGCTCGGGAAATCCGAGACCATCCCCAGTCGGGCAAGAGCGGTCATGGCAACCCCCCATCCAACCAGCAGATGACCAGCGGTATGCGGTCAAGGGGGGCGCATATGGGGCAAAGGGGTTGATCGCGCAAGTGAAAATCCCGGCGCCGCCCTGCGCAGGGCGAAGCCGTGCCATGTGCGAGGCATCAGCGCCTGGCCGCGGGCGGGTCGATCGCGGCCAGGCTGCGCGGCAGGCCGCGCGCCAGTTGCAGTTCGGTGGCGATGCGCGGCAGGTCGGCCAGGCCCCGCACCGGATCGCTGGTCAGCAGCCTGAACGGCGCCGAAAGCGGGCCTTCCGCCATGGCGGGGCCGCGGTCGCGGGCCAGTTGCGCCAGCACGTCGTTGCGGCCTGAAAGGGCCGCGGCCGCGGCCAGGCGCAGCAGCGTGCGGCGCTGCGCGGTGTCCAGCGCGCCGGGCGCGGGCGGCAGGGTTTCGCCGGCCAGCGCCTGCAACGGCGCGATCGCGCCCGCCCAGTCGCCGGACGACACCAGCAGCGTGGCGCGCAGTTCCAGCGCGGCGGCACCGGGCAGGTCGGCCAGCCGCGAAAGTGCCCCGGCCAGGTCGCCCTGCTCGGCGATCGCGCGCGCTTCCAGCACGCGGCGTTCGTTGCTGAGTGCCTCGGGCAGCTGGGGCGCATCCGACGCGGCAAGCGCTGCCAGCGCGCCGGCGGCGTCGGCATCGGCCAGCCGGATGTTCGCGAGCCTGGCACCCAGTGCGGCACGCGGCGTGCCTTCGGCCTGCGCGTCCATCACGCGCGCCACCAGCGCGGCCGCGCGCTGCGGCAGGTCGAGCTGCAGCAGCCGGTCGGCCAGCCGCGTGGTCATGGCCTCGCCATCGGGGCCCGCCGGCAGCAGGTCGGCATTCTCCTCGAACAGGGTCACGGCCAGCGCGGGGGCCAGCGCGTCGGCGCCCGCCCTGCCATCGGCATCGGCGCGGAACAGCTTGCCGAAGGCGCGGTCCAGGCCGGGACGCACGCGCGCGGCTTCCTCGGGGAACAGCGTGATGGTCTCGCGCAGCAGCTGCAGGGCGGCGCGCGGGTCGCCGGCATCATGGCGCAGTTCGGCAATGCGCAGGCGCTGCGCGATCTCGCGCCCGTCGCCGCGCCAGGAATACAGCGCCGCATCCAGCCGCTGCGCCGCCGCCCCGGAGTCGATCCGGCCGGTGCGCAGCGCAAGCTCGGTGCCGGCGGCAATCGCCTTGGCGCGCGCCAGCCGATCGCGGCCGATCGCGGCGGTATCGAAGGCGGCCAGCGCGTCATCGACGCGGTCCTTCGCCGCCGCCGCCACGCCGCGCGGATAGGCGGCCATGTCGTCGGGCACCTCGGCCAGCGCCAGCAGGCGAAGCGCCGCATCGGGTTCGCCGCCCTGGGCCATGCCCTCGGCCGCCAGCACGGCGGTGCGATGGCGCAGGCCCGTGGGATAGGTCGCGGCCAGCGCCGCGGTGGCGGCAAGCATGGGTGCCTGCGCGGATGGCGCGGCCCCCTGGCCCAGCGCCCGCAGCGCCCGCCACAGCGCGATCTCGTCGCTGCCATCCAGGCGCGGATCGGCAAGGCCCGCGGTTTCCTCGATGCGGCCGGCCAGCAGGGCCGCGATGCCGGACAGGCCAAGCAGCCGCGGCTGGGTGGCCACGGCAGGATCCTCGGCGGCGGCAAGCGCCAGCGTGCCGGCGGCCTCGGCGGCGAAGCCCAGGCCCAGCAGCGCCTCGGCCGTGTCGATGCGCACGCGGCCGCGGGCCAGCGGCGGCACGCTGCCGGATTCCGCCACCAGGCGCCGCGCGCGCTCGGCCAGCTGCGCCTCGGCGATCGGCGCGAAATCGAAGCGGCGCGTCAGGCCCGCGGCGGCGAGCGCCGCCCCTTCCTGCGCCGGCGCCAGCGCCAGGCCCATGGTGCCGGCGGGGCCGGCGGCGACCGCGAAGCCATCGGCCAGCGCCCGCAGCCGCACCGTATCGGATGCCGGCACCACCAGGATGCCGCTGGCCGTGGGCGGCAGGGCGAAGGCGGCATAGGCGCGCGCGGGTGCCACCCCCAACGATGCATCGCGTACCGTGCCGACCAGCAGGGTCTCGCCGGTCGCCGGGTCACTCAGTGCGACGGCATGGCCCACCTGGCCGGCGGGCAGTTGCAGGCGGGGCGCGCCATCGGCATCGACGCGCGCGGCCAGGGGCGCGCCGGGGGCTGCATCGGCCACCGACTCGATCAGCCACTGCGCACCATCACGCCGCGCACGCAGCGCCCGGCCCGGTTCCAGCGTCAGGCGCAGCACGGTAGCGGTGGGCGCCAGCGGCGGCACCAGCGACACTTCCGCGGTACCGAACCGCGCATGGCCGCGCAGTGCCGCGAGATCGAGCGGGCGCACCTCGTCCAGCACGACCCAGCCGGTCAGGCCGCGGCGGAACACGGCAATGCCGGTGCGCGGGTTGGATGGCAGCGCCAGCGTGCCGTCGGCAATCGCGCGCACCGCCAGCGCCACCGGCGGCTGCGGCGCGGGTGGGCGGGGCGTTGCGTCCTCGATGCTGAGGTTGTGGCTGGGGCTGGGCAGCAGGGGTGGTTCCGCCGGCACGGGCGGCAGCGGCGCGACCTGTGGCTGCGCGATGCGCGGCGGTGCGGCCGGCGCGGTCCTGGTTGGCGCCCGTGGCGCCGCGGCCGGCGGCGTCACGGCCGAAGGCGTCACGGCCGAAGGCGGGGCGGCCGCCGGTGGCGCAGCGGGTGCCTGCGGCGCGGGGGCCGCGGCCGCCGTGGCGGCGGTGCGTGGCGCCGGGGCCGGCGGCGGCGCCGATGCCGCGGCCGTTGCCGGCAGCGCATCCAGCACATCCAGCACCACGCGGTTGCCCAGGCGGAAATGCCTGAGCCGCGCGTCGGCCGGCACCTGCACGACGGCCCCGCCGGGCGTGGCGGTGAAGCCCAGGACGTTGCCGGCGGGCCGGCGCTGGACCGCCTCGGCATCGACCGCGACCGGACGCGAGAACGCCAGGGTCACGGTGCTGCCCTGGCGGTCGAGCTGATAGGTCACGGCGGACGGGAAATCGAACACCACGCGCGTATGGCCCGGGTGCTGCCCGACGCGCACTGGCACCCTGGTGTCGGCCAGCACCGGCAGGGCGGGCAGTGCCAGCAAACCCAGCAGCACGGCGATCCGGATGGCGCGCATGGCGAGAATTCCCGTCAGTCGAACAGCGCGTCGATCGAGGCCTGATCGACGCCGCCGCCGGGCAGTTGCGGCCCGTTCAGCAGGGCGGCCTCGCCGGTCGGAGCCGCCGGCGGCGCCGCGCGCGGGATGACGGCGACCCGTTCGCCGAACGTCGAGATGATCGCGGTCACGCGGTCGTCGATCGTCTTCAGCGTCTTCACCACCTTGGTCACGCGCTGGCCGGTGATGTCCTGGAAGCTGCATGCCTCGTAGATGCGCGTGGTGACGCCGCGCAGCGCCTCGGCGTGCTCGGGCGCGACCGCGCCGGCGACGGTCTCGACCGTTTCCACCGCGTCCAGGATCTCGTTGGTGGCGGCGGCGGTGGCACCGACGATGGCATCGAGCTCGTCGGTGGCGCTGGGAATGAAGCTGTCGTTGATGTCATCCATGTTGAGCGCGGCGATTTCCTGCTTGGCCTGCGCGATCGTGCGGCCGAGCTGTTCCACCTCGGCCAGCAGGGCGGCTTCCGGCGCGGCCAGCGCGCCCCGCATCGACCCCAGCACGGCTTCCACCACTTCGGTGACGGCCTCGGGGCTGGCGGCATCGCCGTGGCGCGCGCGCAGGTCCGACAGGCGCGCCTGCATCGCCTCGCGCGCGGCCGGGTCGATCGTGCCCAGTGCGGCGGCTGGAGTTCCGTCAGGCATTGCCCATCACCTTCTCGATCTTCTCCTTCAGCGTCTCGGCGTTGAAGGGCTTCACGATGTAGTTGGAAACGCCGGCGGCCTTGGCGGCGACAACGTTCTCGGTCTTGCTTTCGGCGGTGATCATGATGAAGGGCATGCTTTTCAGCCTGCCGTCGGCGCGCACTTCCTGCAGCAGCTGCAGGCCGGTCATGGGCGCCATGTTCCAGTCGCTGATCACCAGGCCGAACTGGCCGCCGCGCAGCTTGGCCAGCGCCTCGGCGCCGTCGGTCGCCTCCTCGACATTGTTGAAGTCGAGCTGGCGCAGCAGGTTGCGGATGATGCGCAGCATGGTCTTGTAGTCGTCGACGATCAGGATGTTGGTGGCCTTGTCCATCGGCATGGTCGGTGTCCTCGGGCTCTGTCAGGTGGAAGGTTGCGGGACGGTCGTTCGGTTCACCCGCCCTCGGCGGGGCGGGCGCGGCGGGCGGCAAGTTCAGACGTGACCTGGCGCGAGCGTTCCGGCTGCATGCCGGCCAGGATCGGGGCGACGCTGCGTTCCTTCATGCGCGCCACCACTTCCAGCAGCACCGGCATGTCGAGCTCGTCGAAGATCTTCGCGGCGTCGCGCGGCCGCATGTTTTCGTAGATGCGCACCAGGTTGCGCCAGTTCGCGTCCTCGCGCTCGCGGGCGGCGCGATCGAGCGCTTCCAGCCGCGTCTGCATGGCGCTCAGTTCATCCACGCGCTGGGTCAGGCGGCGTTCGGCGGCCGCCAGCATGGTTTCGCGCGCCACGATGTTGGCTTCGCGCGTATCCAGCGCCTGGCGGCGCGCGCGCAGATCCTCCAGCAGCGCCCGCTCGGCGGGGCTGATGCTGGGTTCGGGCGTGATCGCGGTGATCGGCTCGCCCTGCGGCAGCAGCGTGCTGGCGGGCGGCGGCGTGCTGGCGTGGCCCATGCCCCGGTTCATCGAGGCGGGCGAAGGCGGCGTTGGCGGATCGGCCGCCTGCGCCTGCGACACCACGCTGGGCAGCAGCTGCGCCGCCTGCGGCAGCGCGCGCCCTGGCGTGAGGCCCGCGAATTCCGCGACCTTCAGCGACAGCAGGGTGGCCATGGCCACGATCGCGACCGGCAACAGGCGAAGCTGGGGAATGGCGATGCGCATGACGATTGCCCTGCCCTCAGCGCGCGAGCTTGAGCGCGCGCAGCAGGTCGCGCTCGGCCTGGCTGCGCAGGCGCGGTTCAGGGGTTTCGCCCGCCGCATCCGGCACCGCGGGCTTGCGCAGATCGGCGTCGGTATAGGCGGCGCGGGGGTCAAGCGGGCGGGGCGCCGGCCGCGCATCCCCGGCACCGCGGGCCTGGCGCACCGATTCATCCAGCCGATCGGCCAGCGCCTCGCCGCGTTCGATCAGGAAGGCGAGGTCGGCGCGCACGCTCTCGGCCCCGTCCAGCTGCGTGCCGAGCGCGCGGCCGGCGCCTTCGGCGGCACCACGCAGGCGCGCGGTTGCGGCTTCCGCCCGCACGGTCGCGTCGTTGAAGCCCTTCACCAGCGCTTCCAGCGCGGCGCGGTCGCGCTTCAGCACGCCCAGCCGCTGTTCCAGGCGGATGGCGTGGAACAGCGTGGCGGCCAGCAGCACGATGGTGCCGATCGAAAGCCAGGGTTCCAGCGATGCGGCCAGGGTGGCGATCATGGCGCGGTCTTCTCCTGGCGCGGAATTTCCCGGTCGATGCGCACCGCAAGCTTGGCCTGGCGGCGGCCCATGGCACCTTCGAACAGCGCGATCGACCCGCAGCGCAGCTGCACCGAACTGTCGGGTGCGGCGTTCAGTGCGATGCGGTCGCCGGGCTTCAGGTTCAAGACCTCGCTCAGCATCATGGTCTGCTCGTCCAGCACCGCGGCCATCTCGATCTCGGTCTGCCAGAGCTCCTCGGCCAGGTGGCTTTCCCAAATGCTGTCGCGGCCGAAGCGCTCGCCCATGAACATCTGCAGCAGCAGTTCGCGCACAGGTTCCAGCGTGGCGTAGGGCAGCAGCAGTTCCAGCCGCCCGCCGCGATCCTCCATTTCGATGCGCAATTTCGAGAGGATCGCCGCATTCGACAGGCGGCTGATGGTGGCGAAGCGCGGGTTGGTCTCCAGCCGCTCGAAGCGGAAGGTCACGGGGCATAGCGGGTCGAAGGCGGATTGCAGGTCGGTCAGCACCACCTGGATCAGGCGTTCCACCAGGCTGCGTTCGATGGTGGTGTAGGGCCGGCCTTCGATGCGCATGGCCGCGGTGCCGCGCCGGCCGCCCAGCAACACGTCCACGATCGAGTAGATCATGGCGCTGTCGATCACCAAGAGGCCGTAATTGTCCCACTCCTCGGCCTTGAACACGGCCAGCATGGCGGGCAGCGGGATGGAGTTGAGATAGTCGCCGAAGCGCAGGGACACGATGTTGTCGATGCTGACTTCCACGTTGTCGCTGGTGAAGTTGCGCAAGGACGTGCTCATGATCCGCACCAGGCGGTCGAACACGATTTCCAGCATCGGCAGGCGTTCGTACGACACCAGGCCCGAGCTGATGATGCGCTCGATGGCGCTTTTGCGGTCCTCGGCGCTGGCGCCGCCATCGAAGCCCAGCAGGCTGTCGATCTCGGCCTGGTTCAGCACGCGCGCCGGTTCGGTCGAGACCGCCGCGTCGCCGCCCTCGCCATCCTCGCCGTCCAGCGAGGCGCCCCAGGCGGCGGCCAGGTCGTCGTCGGACGGGGTGGGTTCGTCGGGCGGGGTCATTGCACCAGCATCTCGGTGAACAGGATGTCGGTGACGCGGGCGGGGGCGACGGCCAGGTTGGCGCGCGCCAACAACTCCTCGCGCAGCCGGTGCGTGCCGGCGCTGCCGCGCAGCTCCTCGGGCCGCATTTCGCGCAGGTACGTGTTGAACAGGTCGAGCAGCCGGGGCAGCGCGGTCAGCATCGCCTCGCGCTCGCGCGTGTCGGCGATTTCCAGCTTCGCCCGCAGCTTCAGGTAGCTGGGGCGGCGGCCGGGCGCGTTCAGGTTCACGATGATCTCGGGCAGCTCGAAGAAGCCCCTGACCGCCGGCGGCGGCGCCGCGCTCTCCTCGGGCTTCGGGCCCATGCCGAGCATTTTCGGCAGGATGCCGCTGAACCACAGGCCGCCGCCAAGCGCCAGCAGCAGCACGGGCAGGGCCAGAAGAATGACCTTCTTCTTGCTGCCCTTCTTCGGTGCGGCTTCGGCGTTCGCGTCTTCCGCGCCCGCTTCCGCCGGTGCTGCCGCAGCCCCGCTCATGCCCTGCCTGCTCGCCCCATGGTGTGGATCCTGGGGCCGCCTTCACGACCCTGGGCCACCTTGGCGGGACGGGGTTAAGGAACGCTGAAACGCCACCGCATGTCGGGTCAGGGGCCAGGATTCAGGGGGCGGGGGCGGGGGGCGGTGCCGGGCGGCAGGAATTTCCGGGTCGAACGGCGTTGCGCCCGGCCCGAGACCCCGGCAATCCGCCATTTGCATTGTGGCATGGGGCTTGCGGATGCCGCGCCGTGGCACTGGGCGCCGCAGGAGCTTGGCATGGACAACCCCGGCTATATCGCGCTTTCCCGGCTTGGCACGCAGCAGCGCCACGTGGACACGATCGCGCACAACATCGCGAACGCCGGCACGCCAGGCTTCAAGGCCGGGCGCATGGTGTTCGAGGATTTCGTGTACGACCGCGGCGGCAGCCGGCGCCCAGGGGCCCGCGACATCGCCTTCAACGTCGATCGCGGCAGCTATCGCGACCACGCCGCCGGGCCGCTCAACCGCACCGACAACCCGCTGGACCTGGCGCTGTCCGGCGACGGCTTCTTCACCATCGACACGCCGCGCGGCGAACGCTTCACGCGCTCGGGCCGCTTCACCATCGCGCCCGATGGCCGCGTCACCACCAGCGAAGGCTATACGCTGATGAACACCGAAAACCGCCCGATCACGGTCAGCCAGCAGGATACGCGCCTGACCGTGGCGGCCGACGGCACGGTGGAAAGCGAGAACGGGCCGCTGGGCCGCATCCGCATCGTCACCTTCGAGGACAGGAATCGCCTGCGCCCGGAAGGCGAGGTGCTGTTCGCCGCCGACGGCATCGACGCGCAGCCCGCCGAGGCGCCCAAGGTGGTGCAGGGCATGATCGAGGACAGCAACGTGCAGCCCATCCTGGAAGTGACGCGCCTGATGACCGAGCTGCGCGAATTCCAGTTCGTCAGCCAGTTCGTGGAGCGCGAGGGCGAGCGCCTGCAGAACGCCGTGGAACGCCTGAGCCGGCGGAGGAACTAGCCCATGCGCAGCCTCAACATCGCCGCCACGGGCATGCAGGCCCAGCAGATCAACGTGGAAGTGATCAGCAACAACATCGCCAACATGACCACCACGGGATTCAAGCGCCGGCGCGCAGAATTCCAGGACCTGCTCTACCAGAACATGCGCCGCGTGGGGTCCACCAGCTCGGATACCGGCACCATCGTGCCATCCGGCGTGCAGATCGGCCTGGGCGTGAAGACCGCGGCGATCTACCGCATCCACGAACAGGGCAGCCTGAACAACACCGAGAACCGCTTCGACGTGGCGATCCGCGGCAACGGCTATTTCCGCATCCGCCTGCCGTCGGGCGAAACCGCCTATACCCGCGACGGCACCTTCGCGCTGTCGGCCAATGGCGAGATCGTGACCGCCGACGGCTTCCAGGTCGAACCCGGCATCACCATCCCGCAGAACGCGCGCGACGTCACCATCAACGCCTCGGGCGAGGTGCTGGTGAAGCTCGATGCGCAGGTGCAGCCGCAGAACGTGGGGCAGATCCAGCTCACGATCTTCGCCAACGAGGGCGGGCTGGAAGCGATCGGCGAGAACCTGCTGATGGAAACCCCGGCCAGCGGCGCCGCGGTGACCGGCATTGCCGCCTCGCCCGGCTACGGCACCATCCTGCAGGGTTTTGTCGAGACGTCGAACGTCAACGTGGTCAGCGAGATCACCAACCTGATCACCGCGCAGCGCGCCTATGAGATGAACAGCCGCGTGATCAGCGCCAGCGATGAAATGCTCTCCACCCTGACAAGGCTGCGCTGATGTTTGCCACGCGAAATCTGCTTGCCGCCCTGGCGCTGGTGCTGCCGCTGCAGGCGGGCGCGCAGGCGCTGCTGCGCCCGCACGCGGTGGTGCATGGCGCCAACGTGATGCTGTCGGAGATCTTCGTCGGCGCGTCCGACGTGGTGGCGTTCGGCGCACCTGCGCCCGGCCGGCGCATCGTGCTGGAAGCCCCGCAGGTGGCGCAGCTGGCGCGTGCCCATGGCATCGCCTGGCGGCCCGCGCCGGGCGCCGAGCGCATCATCGTGGAGCGCCCCGGCCGGCCGCTGGCCCGCGCCGTGGCCGAGGAGGCACTGCGCGAGGTGCTGGGCCCGCTGGGCGGCGGCCAGCATGACGGCTTCGACTTCGCGGCCCCGCTGCCGCTGGTCGGCAGCGGCATCGAGCCGATCGTGACTGCCGAGGACGCGGTGTTCGAAGCCGCCACCGGCCGCTTCGCCGCCACCCTGATGATCGACATGGGCGATACGCGCCCACTGCGCCACCGCATGACGGGCCGCGCCTGGCCCGGCGTGCTGGCCGTGGTCGCCACGCGCCGCCTGGCCACGAACGAGCCGCTGCGGCCCGAGAGTTTCAAGCTTGAGCGCGTGCGCGCCGATCGTGCCGGAACCTTCCTGTCGGAGCCGCGCGACGCACTCGGCATGGTGCCGCGCCGCCCGATCGCCGCCGGCCAGCCGATCGCCGCCGGCGACCTGACCCGCGCCCCGGTGGTGCTGAAGAACAGCGCCGTGCTGATGGCGATCGAGGTGCCCGGCATGACCATCACCGCCCAGGCCCGCGCGCTGGAGGATGGCGCGCCCGGCGAGGTGATCCGCGTGCAGAACGTCGCCTCCCGCGCCGTGGTCGAGGCGCAGGTGGTTGGCGCGGGGCGCGTGCGCGTGGGGCCATCCTCGATGCCCGTGGAACCACCCGCCCGCCAGCCGGCGCGGCGCTGAGGAGTATTCGAGCATGCGCAAAGCACTGTTCGCCAGCGTGGCGCTGGTGGCCCTGTCCGGCTGCAACGCGGTGACAAGGCTGTCCGAACTGGGCACCGGCCCGCAGATGAGCCCCGTGCAGAACCCGACCTCACGCGCCGACTGGCGGCCCGTCAGCATGCCCATGCCGACCGCGCACGAGGCCGACCGCATGCCGAACAGCCTGTGGCGCCCCGGCAGCCGCGCCTTCTTCCGCGACCAGCGCGCCGCCCAGGTCGGCGACGTCATCACCATCCTGGTCAACATCACCGACACCGCGGAACTCGACAACCAGACCGCGCGCAGCCGCAACAACGGCGAAGGGCTTGGCCTGCCCGCGCTGCTGGGCCTGGAAGCGAGCGTGGGCCGGCTGTTCCCCGCCGGCACCTCGGCCAGCAGCCTGGTCAGCGGCAGTTCCAACTCGAACAGCACCGGCACCGGCAGCATCACGCGCAGCGAAACGGTGACGCTGCGGGTCGCCGGCACGGTCACGCAGGTGCTGCCGAACGGCAACCTGGTGGTCGGCGCGCGGCAGGAGGTGCGGGTCAACAATGAGCTTCGCGAACTGGCGCTGGGCGGCGTGATCCGGCCGCAGGACATCGGCAGCGACAACACCGTGCGGCACGACCGCATGGCGGAGGCGCGCATCGCCTATGGCGGCCGCGGCACGCTTTCGGATGTGCAGCAGCCGCGCTACGGCCAGCAGTTGCTGGACATCATCCTGCCGTTCTGACGGGTGTGCCCTCGGACGCCGGGGGCACGCCGCGCGCTGGGCTCGCCGCACCGGCGGCGCGCCGCTTCGCGGCGTCGGCACGCCCTGCGGGCGCGCCGGCAGATCATGGCGGCCGGGCGGCGCCCGCCAGCCTATTCGTCGCGGTGCACCTTCTCCATCTTCTCGTGGCGCTCCTGCGCCTCGATCGACAGCGTGGCGATGGGCCTGGCTTCCAGCCGCTTGATGCTGATCGGCTCGCCGGTTTCCTCGCAATAGCCGTAGCTGCCGTTTTCCAGCCGCTCCAGCGCCTGGTCGATCTTGGAAATCAGCTTGCGGGCGCGGTCGCGGGTGCGCAGTTCCAGGGCGCGGTCGGTCTCCACGCTGGCACGGTCAGTGAGATCAGCTTCGGAAATGCCGCCCTGCTGCAGGCTGGCCAGCGTATCGTCGGCTTCCTTGAGCAGTTCGGACCGCCAGCGCAGCAGCTTGCGCCGGAAATATTCACCCTGCATCGGGTTCATGAATTCTTCGCCGTCATTCGGGCGATAGTCGGGCGGCAGCGTGACAATCATCCGTGCACCCCTTTTTTACGTTCGCGGCGCAACGACCCACCCCGCGCACCGCGCGTCCCCGATCCGGACTGCGCAAGAACGCGCGCCTTATAGCGGCTGGGCGGCGTGGCGCAAGGGGGATGTTTGCTGCGTCATCCCATTGAAACAAAAGGCTTTCAGACGCCCGTGTGCTCCAACCGCGCCAATTCAATTGCCGCGCGCAACTGCACCGCCTCGGCCGCCCTGCGCAGCGCGGGGTCTTCGGCCTCGGCCGCGGCATCGGCGGCAGCGGCCAGATCGACCAGCCGCGCCCGGTCCAACCCGCCCCCCAGCAGCGCCAGCTGCATGTCGCGCAAGGCCGCCAGCGCTGCCTCGGTGCGGGCGCGGGCGCGGCGGTTGCGCTCGGTCGCGTCGGGGATTTCCTGCAGGCTGAGCAGCATGGACGCGGCCGAGGTGGCGCCGGCGCCCGCCGTCTCGCGGATGTCCTGGGCCGCGGCGCTGTCCAGGGCGGCGCCGAACTGCCGGTCGCCGCGTGCCGCGCGGGCGCTGCGCACGGGCGCCTGCGTGGGGCCGATGCCGCCGATCACCGTCATGTGCCGAAGCCCTTCTGGCCTGCCATGCCGGGCACAATGTGCATTCGCCAGACCCCGCGCAATCGGCAATTCCTGCCGGGCGGCGGCCGCTGGCCAAGCATCCTTGCGGCGCGCGGCCCTGGCACGGGCGTTGCCATGCAGTTGCCATGCACCGGCCCGTCCTGCGCGTCACCCGCCTGCTGTTCGCCATCGCCATGCTGGGCGCCGCCGCACCCGCGGCCGCACAGGTGCGCATCAAGGACATCGCCGACGTCGAGGGCGTGCGCGACAACAAGCTGGTCGGCTACGGCCTGGTGGTCGGGCTGAACGGCACCGGCGACCGGCTGTCGTCGGCCGTGTTCACGCGGCAAAGCCTGATCGGCATGCTGGAGCGCCTGGGCGTGAACACGCGCGACCAGGAAAACCGGCTGGAGACCAAGAACGTCGCCGCGGTCATGGTCACCGCCAACCTGCCGCCGTTCAGCCGCCAGGGCACGCGCATCGACATCTCGGTCAGCGCGCTGGGCGATGCCACCAACCTGACCGGCGGCATGCTGCTGGTCACCCCCCTGCTGGGCGCGGATGGCGAGGTGTATGCCGTGGGCCAGGGTGCGGTCGCCACCGGCGCGATCAGCGCCCGCGGCGCCGCGCAATCGATCACCCGCGGCGTGCCCACCTCGGGCCGCATCGCCAACGGCGCCATCATCGAGCGCGAGAACCCCTTCGTGTTCGCCAGCACCCCCATGGTGCGGCTTTCGCTGCGCAACCCTGATCTCACCACCGCGCGGCGCGTGGCCGAGGCGGTGAACCGCTTTGCCCGCGGCCCGGCCGCGCGCGCGATCGACCCCGCCACGGTGCAGGTGGTGCTGGGCGGCCAGGACCCGGTGGCCTTCATCACCGCGATCGAGCAGTTGCGCGTGCAGCCCGACACGATCGCCCGCGTGGTGATCGACGAAGCCCAGGGCATCATCGTGATGGGCGCCGATGTGCGCGTTTCCACCGTGGCGATCGCCCAGGGCAACCTGACCATCCGCATCACCGAAACCCCGCAGGTCAGCCAGCCCAACGCCTTCGGCCAGGGCGAGACCGTGGTGGTGCCGCGCACCAATATCGAGGTGCAGGAGAACGGCACCCGCCGCCTGGGCATCCTGCAAGGCGGCGTGACGCTGCAGACCCTGGTGAACGCGCTGAACAGCCTGGGCGTGGGCCCGCGCGACATGATCTCCATCCTGCAGGCGATCAAGGCCGCCGGCGCACTGCAGGCCGAGCTGGAGGTGATGTGATGGACACCCCGCCCGCCGCCGCCGCCACCGCCGCCACGCCCGACCCGCGCTTCATCGCCAAGGCCCGCCGCGCGGCCGAGAGTTTCGAGGCGCAGGCGCTGGGGTCGCTGCTGCAACCGATGTTCGAGGGCCTGAACGCGCGCGGCCCCTTCGGCGGCGGCCAGGCCGAGGAGATGTGGCGGCCGATGCTGGTGACCGAACTTGGCAAGCAGCTGGCAGGCGCCGGCGGCATTGGCCTGGCCGATGCCGTGCTGCGCCAGATGCTGAAACTTCAGGAAGGAGCAACCGCATGATCCCGCAGCTGATCGAAACCGGGCTGAAGCTCGCCGGCCTGCTGGCCGAGGAGAACAAGCTGCTGAGCGCCATGGACCTGGCCGCCGCCGCGGCGCTCAATCCGCGCAAGCAGGCGGCGGTCGAGGGCTATGTCGCGGCGCGCGACAAGGCGCGCACCACGCCGCCGCCGCCCGCGCCCGAGCGCCAGGCGCTGGTCAAGCTGGCCGAGCGCCTGACCGAACTGGCGCGGCACAACCGCGCGCTGCTGGAGCGCGGCCTGGCCGCGCAGGCGCAGCTGATCGAAACGGTCGCCGGCGTCGCCACCCGCCCCGCCCCCGGCTACGTGCCGCCGCCCGGTGCCGCCCGGCCGCCCGCCTTCGCGCTGAACGCGCGCGCCTGAGGCTAGGCACCCGCGCGCCCAGCGGCGCGCGGGTTTGCCCAAGGGCGCGGGCGCGGCATGATGCGGCCGACCGCATGGCCGCCCCCCCAATTCCCCCCGCCCCCGTTCCCACTGCGCGGCGCTCGCTGCTGGCGCGCAACGCCAACCTGGTGTTCATCGCCGCACTGTGCGTGGGCTCCGGCGTGGCGGTTTGGCTGACGCGGGGGCCGGACGCGTTCCTGCACGCGCTGGGCACCGCGAAATCCCTGTTCCTGACCATCCTGCCCAGCCTGGGTGCCGGCGTGCTGCTGGCGGGCCTGCTGCAGGGCCTGCTGCCGCGCGACCTGATCACGCGGCGGCTGGGCGAGAATTCCGGCATGCCGGGCCTGCTGCTGGCCACGCTGGCCGGCGTGCTGACGCCAGGCGGGCCGATGGCAAGCTTCCCCATGGTGCTGGTGCTGGCCGCCGCCGGGGCCGATCGCGGCGCGCTGGTGGCCTATATCTCGGCCTGGTCGCTGCTGGGCTTCCAGCGCACGCTGGTGTGGGAACTGCCGATCCTGGGCGCGGATTTCGCGCTGCTGCGCATCGCCGCCTGCCTGCCGCTGCCGGTGCTGGCAGGGGCGCTGGCGCGGCTGGTGCCGTTCAGCGCCACCCTGCCCGGGCCGCGCCCATGACCTCGGCCGCGCTGCTGCTGTGGGGGCTGACCGCCATGGCGCTGCTGGTCGCGCTGCGCGCGGGGCACGGCGTGGCGGCCGGCGGCGCCCGCTTCGCGGTGCAGCAGTTGCGCACCATCGTGCCGATGCTGGCCTTCGCGCTGCCAACCGCGGGCTTCGTGGCCGAACTGGTGCCGGACGATCTCGCGCGGCTGTGGCTTGGCCCGGAAAGCGGGTGGCGCGGCATCGTGATCGCTTCCTTCGCAGGCGGATTCATTCCGGGCGGGCCGTTCGTGTCGTTCCCGGTGGTGCTGGCCTTCGCCCATTCGGGCGCCGGCGTGCCGCAGCTGGTGGCGCTGACCAGCGGCTGGGCCGCCTTCGCCTTCCACCGCGTGCTGATGTGGGAAGTGCCGGTGATGGGGGTGCGCTTCGCCGCGCTGCGGCTGCTGGTGAGCCTTGGGTTGCCCACGCTGTCGGGCCTGGCGGCGCAGTTCCTGCTGGACGCAGGCCTGTTCCGCGGCACCGTGCTGCCATGACGCCGCCGCACTTCGCGGCGTATCCAGGCCCGGCATGACCGCGCTGCCGCCCGATCCCGGATTCCATGCCGTGCTGGCCGCGAAGGCGGGCGCGGGCGAAGCACCGCCCGGCAGGCTGGGCGCGCTGTTCGCGCCGCTGTGCCTGGCACCCGCCGCGCCGGATGGCTGCCGCGTGTTCGCGCATATCGCGCAAAGCCTGGATGGCCGGATCGCCACGCGGCAGGGCTCCAGCCAGTGGATCAGCGGCAAGCCCGACATCGTGCACACGCACCGCATGCGCGCCCTTGCGCACGCCATCATCGTGGGTGCCGGCACGGTGCGGCACGACGATCCGCAACTGACCGTGCGCGAATGCCAGGGCGAAAGCCCGGTGCGCGTGGTGCTCGACAGCAACCGCAGGCTGGGGGCAGGGCACCGCGTGTTCCAGGGCGGCCCCGCGACGCTGCTGGCAACCTGCGACGACACGCCGGGCCCCGACCGCCTGGGCCAGGCCGAGGTGCTGCGCCTGCCGCGCGGCACCGATGGGGTTGACATCCCCGCGCTGCTGGCGGTGCTGCGCGACCGCGGCATGACGCATCTGTTCGTCGAGGGTGGCGGGCACACGATCGGAAAATTCCTGATGGCCGGCTGCCTGGACCGGCTGCATGTGGCGGTGGCGCCGCTGCTGATCGGCAGCGGCATCCCCACGCTGGCGTTGCCCGAAGTGGCAACCATCCGCCAGGCGCTGCGCTTCCGGGCCGCGCACCATGCCTTGGGAGAGGACATGCTGTTCGACTGCGCGATCGACCGCGCGCGGCCCCTGGCATGACCGCGCGCGCCTTCTGGGCGATCGCGCCGGGCCAGGGCGCACTGCGCACCGAGCCCCTGCCCGCGCCCGGCGAAGGCCAGGCGCTGGTCCGCACGCTGGCCAGCGGCATCAGCCGCGGCACCGAAAGCCTGGTGTTCCACGGCCGCGTTCCGGAATCCGAGCATGCGCGCATGGCGTGCCCGATGATGGGGGGCGCGTTCCCGTTCCCGGTGAAATACGGCTACAGCGCGGTGGGCCTGGCCGAGACCGGCGCGCATGCCGGGCGCCGCGTGTTCGCGCTGGCACCGCACCAGGACCGCTTCGTGGCCAGCCACGCCCTGCTGGCGCCGCTGCCCGATGCGCTGCCCACAAGCCGCGCCGTGCTGGGCGCCAACATGGAAACCGCGCTGAATATCTTCTGGGACGCCCAGCCGCTGATCAGTGAGCGTATTGCCGTGATCGGCGCCGGCGTGGTGGGCCTGCTCAGCGCCTTCCTGCTGGCCCGGCTGCCCGCCACCACGGTCACGCTGATCGACACCGATGCGTCCCGCGCGCCATTGGCCGCAACGCTGGGGTGCCGCTTCGCCGTGCCCGAGGATGCCGCGCCGGAGCAGGACCTGATCGTGCATGCCAGCGGCAATCCGGCGGGGCTGGCCACCGCCATGGCGATCGCGGCCAACGAGGCACGCATCCTGGAAGCCAGCTGGTTCGGCACCGCACCCTGCGCCGTGCCGCTGGGCGGCGCCTTCCACGCGCGCCGGCTGCGCCTGGTCGCCACCCAGGTCGGCCAGGTCGCCGCCCCCATGCGCGGCCGGCGCAGCCATGCCGAGCGCCTGGCCACCGCGCTGGACCTGCTGCTGGACGACCGGCTGGAAACCCTGCTGGACGGCGAAACCGCTTTCGAGGACCTTCCCGCCGCCATGCCGCGCATTCTGGGCGCGCCTGGCGCGCTGTGCCACGTCGTGACCTACACCAAGGATGCCTGATGTACGCGCTGACCGTTTGTGACCACGTGATGATCGCCCACAGCTTCGCCGGCGAGGAATTCGGCCCCGCGCAGCGCCTGCACGGCGCCACCTATGCGGTGGAGGCCGAGTTCCGTGCCGAACAGCTCGACCACCTGAACCTGCTGATCGACATCGGCCTTGCGAAATCCGAACTGCGCAAGGCGCTGGACAGCTTCGACTATCGCAACCTGGATGACCTGAAAACCTTCGCGGCGCAGAACACCACCACGGAATTCATGGCCGCCCACGTGCACGGCCTGCTGTGCGCCGCGCTGCAGGACGGGCGGCTTGGCGCGCATGGCCGCAAGGTGCCGTCGCTCAAGATCACGCTCCGCGAAAGCCCGGTGGCCTGGGCCAGCTACGAGGCGCCGGTTTCTTGAACATCGCGCTGGTCGTGCCGGCGCCGTTCGACACGGTCAGCGGCGGCTACATCTACGACCGGCGCATCGTGGCTGGGCTGCGCGCCGCCGGGCACGAGGTTCTGGTGGTCGAGCAGGGCGGCAGCCACCCGCTGCCCGATGCCGCCGCCGAGGCCAATGCGCGGGACACGCTGGAGGGCATCACCGCGGACTGGACCGTGGTGATCGATGGGCTGGGCCTGCCGGCCTTCGCTCCCCTGGCCGACGATCCGCGCCTGGCCCGCGCCGTCGGCCTGATCCACCACCCGACCGCGCTGGAAACCGGCCTGGACGATGCTTTCCGCACGGAACTCGCCAGGCGCGAAGCCGCGCTGTTCCCGCGCTTGGCTAGGCTTGTTGCGACCTCGGCGGCGACGGCCAAGGCGCTGCCAGGTGCCCCCGTGGTGGTGGAACCCGGCACCGACGCGGCGGCCCGCGCCACCGGCACCACCGGCGCCGGCTGCCACATCATCAGCGTCGGCACGCTGATCCCGCGCAAGGGCCACGACGTCCTGCTGCGGGCATTGGCGCGGCTGTGGGACCTGGACTGGACGCTGACCATCATCGGCGCGCCCGATCGCGATCCTGCCCACGCCGCGGCGCTCCGCGCGCTGGTGAGCGAGCTCAGGCTCGAGGCGCGGGTGGAATTCCACGGCGAACTGGGGCCAGAGGCGATGGCCGCGCAGTGGGATCGCGCCGACATCTTTGCGCTCGCCACCTGGCATGAAGGCTACGGCATGGCGGTGGCCGAGGCGATCGCGCGCGGCCTGCCGGTGGCGCTGACCGCCGGCGGCGCGGTGGCGAGCCTGGCGCAGCCTGCCTTCAGCGTGGTGGCCAAGCCCGGCGACCACGTGGCGCTGGGCAAGGGGCTGCGGCGCATGCTGTTCGACCACGAGCTGCGCACCGCCATGAAGCATGCCGCCTGGCAGGCCGGCCAGGCACTGCCCGGCTGGGACGCTCAGGCGAAAAAATTCGCGGCCGCGCTGGACGGTGCGGCGTGACCGAGACGTTCGACGCGCACTGGCTTGATCTGCGCGAACCCTTCGACCACGCCGCGCGCAGCACGGCGCTGGCCGATGCGCTGGTGGCGCGCCTGCCGGCGCGGCCGAAACTGCTCGACCTGGGGGCCGGCAGCGGCAGCCTGTTCCGGTGGCTGGCACCGCGCATCGGCCGCGCCCAGGTCTGGACGCTGCTGGACGCCGACCCCGCGATGATCGACGCGGCGTTCGACCGCATCGCCGACTGGGCCGAGCTGAACGACTGGCCCGTCACCACGCCCGGCCGCGCCATGCTGCTGCACACGCCGCGCGGCGCCTGGCGGATCGAGGCGATCATCGCCGACCTGGCAGCCGTTTCCACCCTGCCGGTGGCGAAGCACGACGCGGTGGTGAACACCGCGCTGTGCGACCTGGTGTCGCGCCGCTGGATCGACACGCTGGTGCCGCGGCTCACCGTGCCGTTCTACGCCGCGCTGATGGTCGATGGGCGCGCATCCTGGGCGCCGGCGCATCCGCTCGATCGCGCGGTGGCGGCGGCGTTCCGGCGCGACCAGGGCCGCGACAAGGGGTTTGGCCCAGCACTCGGCCCGAAGGCGCCGGCGGCGATGACCGAACGCTTCAAGGAAGCCGGCTGGCAGGTGGCGACGGCGACCAGCGACTGGCGGATCGGCCCGGCCGATACCGCGATGCTGCGCGCCGTGATCGATGGCGATGCCCTGGCCGCGACCGTGGCCGATGAGCGGCGCGTGGACGCCTACCTCGACTGGCGCGACGACCGGCGGCGCCAGGCGGCGCGCGGCAAACTGCGCCTGGCGCTGGGCCACCGCGACCTGCTGGCGCTTCCCCGCTAGGATCATCGCCATGCCCCTGCTCGGCTGCATCGCCGACGACTTCACCGGTGCCACCGACCTGGCCAGCACCCTGGTCAGGGGCGGCATGCGCACCGTGCAGCTGATCGACGTTCCCACCGGCGCCGCGCCCGACGCCGATGCGCTGGTGGTGGCGCTGAAAATCCGCACCGCGCCGGTGGCCGAGGCGGTGGCGCAGGCCATGGCCGCGCTGGCCTGGCTGCAGGCGGGGGGTTGCGAGAAATTCTTCTGGAAATACTGCTCGACCTTCGACAGCACCGATGCGGGCAATATCGGCCCCGTGGCGGATGCGCTGGCCAGGGCGCTGTCGGCTTCAACCGTGCCGTTCTGCCCCGCCTTCCCGGCCAACGGGCGCAGCGTGTTCCAGGGCCATCTGTTCGTGGGTGCCCGACTGCTGAGCGAAAGCGGCATGGAGAACCACCCGCTGACGCCCATGCGCGATCCCGACCTGGTGCGCGTGCTGGGCCGGCAAACGCCGCACCGCGTGGGCCTGGTGCCGTACGCCACGGTGGCGGAAGGGGCACCCGCGATCCGCCGTGCCTTCACGCAATTGTCCGACCAGGGCAGCCCCTATGCCGTGTGCGACGCGATCACCGAGGCCGACCTGATGGCGCTGGGTGCGGCGTGCGACCGCATCCCGCTGGTCACCGGCGGGTCCGGCATGGCGATGGGCCTGCCCGCCAACTTCGCCGCCGCCGGCAAGCTGCGCGCGGGTGCCGCCGACGCGCTGCCGCACGTCGCGGGGCCGGGCGCGGTGGTGTCCGGGTCGTGCTCGCGGCAGACGCTGTTCCAGGTGGGGGCTGCTTCGGCGCGCATGGCGCATTTCGCGGTCGATCCGCTGGCGCATGCTTCGCCGCAGGCAGCAGCCCAGGCGGCGCTGGACTGGGCGGCGGACAAGCCCATGCCCGTGCTGGTCGCCGCCAGCGCGCCGCCCGACGCGGTGGCGGCGGTGCAGGCGCGCATGGGCCGCGCGGCGGCCGGCGCCTTCGTCGAGGACACCATGGCGACGATCGCCGCGGGCCTGGTTGCGCGCGGCGTGCGGCGCCTGGTGGTGGCGGGGGGCGAGACCTCGGGCGCGGTGGTGCAGCGGCTGGGCGTGCAGGCCTTGCGCATCGGGCCGGAGATCGACCCCGGCGTGCCGTGGTGCCACGCGCCCGCATCAGGCAACCGGCCGGACATGCTGCTGGCGCTGAAAAGCGGCAATTTCGGCGGCCGCGATTTCTTCGAGACCGCGCTCAGGATGACCGCATGAACGAGTCAGCGCTGCGCGAAAAACTGTGCCGGCTGGCGAGGTCGCTGTTCGACCGTGGCTTCTCGGTCGGCTCGGCCGGCAACATTTCCGCCCGCCTGCCCGATGGCGGCTACCTGATGACGCCGACCAATTCCTCGCTCGGCGCGCTTGAGCCCGCGCGCCTGTCGAGGCTGGGGCCGGATTTCGCCCATCTGGACGGCGACACGCCATCGAAGGAGGTGTTCATGCACCGCGCCTTCTATGCCGCGCGCGGTGCCGCGTGCGGCGCGGTGGTGCACCTGCATTCCACGCACGCCACGGCCATCGGCTGCCTGGCCGATGCCGATCCCGCGAACCCGATCCCGTTCCTGACGCCCTATTATGTGATGCGCGCGGGGCGTTCCGTGCCGCTGGTGCCGTACTACCGCCCCGGTGACGCCGGCATGGAACCCGCCATCACCGAAGCCGCGCGCAGCGCCAAGGCGGTGCTGCTGGCCAATCACGGCCCGGTGGTCAGCGGCGCTACCCTGACCGAGGCGGTCTATGCCGCCGAGGAGCTGGAGGAAGCCGCCAAGCTTGCGCTGCTGCTGCGCGGCCAGGCGGTGCGGCCGCTGACCGCCGCACAGGTCGATGACCTGCTGAAGACCTTCGGTTAGATCAGCCCGCCCACCGCGCCATAGGCCACGGCGCGCAGGCCCCGCAGGCGGCGCACGCTCAGCGCATCGATGCCGCCCAGCAGCCCCACCCCCGGCCCGAAGCGCGCCGCGCCGACCACGCCCAGCGCCCTGGCGCCAGGGTGGCTGGCAGTGGGGAAGACGGGTGAGACGAAAGCGATCGCGACACCCAGGCGCTTCGCGGCACGCAGTTCGGCGCCGTCATGCGCCGCGGCGGTCAGGAATTTTGCGCGCCGCCAGCCGAAGGGCGGCCGGCGCAACCGCGCACCCGGCAGGTGCAGGCCGAGCCCATGCCGCAGCGCCAGCCGCAGATCGGTGATTGCTGCCACGCGGCCCCGCGCGGCCACGGCCAGCGTCGCAAGACGGCTTTTATCGCGCGCGCGCAGCACCAGGCCCACCGCGCGCGGCAGCGCTGCGATGCGTCCGGCCAGATCGGGGGTTCGCGCATCGTCCGCAAACAGCCACAGCCTGGGCAGCACCCGCCCACGCGAATCGCGCGCGGCGCGAAGCCGCCTTGACGCGGCGATCAGTGCGGCCGAATCAGACCCCATGACCGATCTGTCGCACATCCACGCCAACCTTGCCGCGGTGCGCGGGAAAATCGCCGCGGCCGCGCGCGCGGCGGGGCGCGACCCGGGCGGCGTCGAGCTGGTGGCGGTCAGCAAGACGTTTTCGGCCGAGGCGGTGCTGGCCGCCTTCACCGCCGGCCAGCAGCACTTCGGCGAGAACCGGGTGCAGGAAGCCGCCGCCAAGTTCCCGGCCATTCGCGAAAAGATGCCGGGCGCAAAACTGCACCTGATCGGCACGCTGCAATCCAACAAGGCGCGCGATGCGGTGCGCCTGGCCGACGTGATCGAGAGCCTGGATCGCGACTCGCTGGCCACGGCACTTGCCGCCGCGATCCAGAAGGAAGGCCGTGCGCCCAAAATGCTGGTCCAGGTGAATGTCGGGCGCGAGCCGCAGAAGGGCGGCTGCGACCCCGACGGAACCGAGGCGTTGCGCGACCGCTGTGCCGCGTTGGGCCTGGAGGTTTCCGGCCTGATGGCGATTCCCCCCGCCGCGGGCGACCCGGCGCCCCATTTCGCCGCGATGGCCGCGCTGGCACGACGCATGGGGCTTGCCTGGCTCAGCATGGGCATGAGCGGCGACTACGCCACGGCGATCGCGCATGGCGCCACCGAGGTGCGGGTGGGCAGCGCCATTTTCGGGCGGCGCTGAGAAAGGGGCTACAGCTCCACCTCATCCCGCATCGGTTGCCCCGCGAAGAAGCGGCCGATATTGGCCATCGCCTCGCGCGCCTTCACCTCCATCGTGTCGATCGTGCCGGCGGCGGTGTGCGGGGTGACCACCACGTTGGGCAGGTGGTACAGCGGATGCGGCGCCGGCAGCGGCTCCGGCTCGAACACATCAAGGCCCGCCGCCGCCAGATGGCCCGAGCGCAATGCCGCCACCAGGTCGTCCAGCACCACCACCGGGCCGCGGCAGGTGTTCACCAGGAAGCTTCCAGGGCGCATCAGCGCGAGCGTTTCGGCGCGGATCATACCGCGTGTCTCGGCGGTCGCGGGCACGTGCAGGCTGACCACCTCGCTCTCCGCCAGCAGCGTGGGCAGGTCGACGCGGGTGAAGTTGAGCGCGGTTTCCAGCCCTTCCGGTATGCGCACGTACGGGTCGCAGTAGAAGCCCTGCACCTTGAAGGGCTGCAGCAGGGCCGCCACCGCGCTGCCGATGCGCCCCATGCCGACCAGGCCGACGCGCCGGCCGCGCAGCGACCGGCTGATCGGGCGCAGCGCATTCACCAGCCACTCGCCGCGCCTGGCCGATGCATCGGCGCGCGAAAGGTGGCGCATGCTGGCCAGCATCAGCATCAGCGCGTGCTCGGCCACCGTCTCGGCGGTGCCGAGCGGGGTGATGGCAAGCCTGGCGCCGGCTGCCTTCAGCGCCGTGGCGTCCACCGTGTCGTGCCAGCCCACGCCCTGGTGCTGGCAGAGTTTCAGTTTTGGTGCCGCCTTGATGTAGTCCGAGCGTAGGCGGTGAGCGCCGACGATCACCGCATCGGCCTGGGGCAGGAGTGCAAAGCGCTGGGCATCGTCGTCGGCCGACAGCGTCAGCAGCCGGAAGCCTTCCGGCATGAAGCGGCGCAGCAGCGCATAGGTCGCGTCCGGCGCGTGGCTGAGATACAGGATGGCGCGTTCATTGCCGGTCATGCGGTGCCCATCATGCGGTCGCCGCCACCGCCATCACCGATTGCGTCACCATGCGCATCCTCCCTGCCTGATCGCGCGCAGGATCAGGCGACAGGGTGGCGCGGGCAAGATGGCGATGTGTGCGTGGGCGAGGGTGGGGGGCGGGGGGCGAGGGGGGGCGCACCCGGCGCGACCAGGCAGCAAGCCTGGCCGCGCCGGAAGCCTGGCCCCCGCCTTGCGCGGGGGCCATTCGTGGTCAGGCCGTCGGCTCGGCCATCGGCGCGGGAGCCGGCGATGCTGCCTTGCGCGGCTTCTTGGCCGCGGCCTTCTTGGCAGGCTTCTTGGCCGCCGCCTTCTTGGCAGCAGGCTTCTTGGCTGCGGCCTTCTTGGCAGCAGGCTTCTTCGCCGCGGCCTTCTTGGCAGCAGGCTTCTTCGCCGCCGCCTTCTTGGCAGCAGGCTTCTTGGCTGCGGCCTTCTTGGCAGCAGGCTTCTTCGCCGCGGCCTTCTTGGCAGCAGGCTTCTTCGCCGCCGCCTTCTTCGGCGCGGCCTTCTTCGCCGCGCGCATCGCCATCGGCATCGCCACCGTCACGGCAGCTTCGTCCGACGCATCACGTGTCGTCTTGTCCAAGAACTCCTCCATGTTGCGGTCGTGGAGCGCCCGGGATCCGCCCGCCGGTCGTGCCGCAATGCCGTGGCTTCTGGCATCGCATCGGTGCCGTGCGGTCGGGCTCGCTGCCAAGAACAGATCGCCGGCACGGCGTGCCGTTTGACGAAGTGTCCGGACTGTGGCGCGCAACGTCACATCGTGCGACATGCGGTGCGGGCCGGCGAGCAAGCGGTCCATGGACCGTCCTCTCCTGTTGCGTCGTCAACCACAGCATCGAGTCGCGGCATGCGAATCGCGTGATGCAATCGACCTCGCAACATCAGGCTATGGGCATGCGGTTTGCGCGTGTCAACGAAAAGCGGCGCATGCATCGCGCATGCGCCGCATTTTTTTCGTCCAGCGTGCTCGATGAGTCCGCGTGCGCGGAAAAATCACTCCGCCGCGGTGCGCACGCGCGCACTGCCGACATCGAATACCGGCGTGCGCCACGCGGGATGCAGCGTCGATTCGCCGCGCGCGATGGCGAAGAACAGCGCCTGCAAACGCCGCGTCAGCGCGCCGGGCGCGCCGCTGCCGACAGCCAGGCGATCGATCGCGGTGATCGGCGTCACCTCCCACGCGGTGCCGCAGTAGAAGGCCTCGTCGGCCGCATAGAGTTCCGTGCGGTCCATGTCGCGCTCGATCACGGTGGCGCCGAGTTCTTCCCGCAGCAGGCGGATCACGGTCTCGCGCGTGATGCTTTCCAGGATGTCGCTGGTCACGCTGGGCGTGACCACCTGGCCATTGCGGATCATGAACAGGCACATGCCGGGGCCTTCCGCCACCTTGCCGCGGCCGTTCAGGATGATGGCTGAACCATGGCCGTTCGCCTTGGCTTCCAGCGTGGCAAGCCTGCCGTTGTGGTAGTTGGCGTGCGCCTTCACGCGCATCGGCATGGAACTGTCCTCGGGCCGCCGCCAGCTGACCACGCCTGCCGTGACCCCTTTCTCGACGCGCGTATCCTCGTTGCGCGGCACGGCGGCGCAATAGGTACCCACGGGGCCCGTGGCCGCCTGCTCGCCATCGCCATCCAGATAGACCGACAGGCGGATATGCACGCCCTGGCGAAACCTGTTGGCGCGCAGCGTCTCGATCACCGCGTCGCGCAGCACGGCCTCGGCCGGTGGATCGTCGAAGCGCATGACGCGCATGCTGAAGGCCAGGCGGTCCAGGTGCTCCTGCAGGCGGAACAGATAGAGCTGCTGCTCGGTGTCGTTCCAATAGGCGCGCAGCCCTTCGAACACACCGACGCCATATTTCATCGCCGGGCTGTAGACGTGCACGGCGGCATCGGCCCAGGGCACGATCTTTCCGTTGAGCCAGATGAACTGCGCGGCGTCGGCCATGGGTCCCTCCTGTGTGGTGCGTGCAGGAAGGCTAGGGCGGATGCGGCGCGGAGGTGAAGCGCAAGGCCGTGGGGGCTGGGGTGCGTGGGCGCGCCGCGTGCCTGGTGCGGCCTAGCGCCGCGCCTTGAGCGGCACCACCTTGCGCTCGGCCACGCCCACGTAATGCGACAGCGGGCGGATCAGGCGGTTGTCGCGGCCCTGTTCGATCACGTGCGCGGCCCAACCGGTGATGCGGGAGGCGACGAACAGCGGCGTGAAGAAGTCGATCGGGAAGCCCATCATGAAATAGGCGGGGCCGGCGGGGAAATCGAGGTTCGGGTGGATGTTCTTCTTCGCCATCATCTCGTCGGCGACGATTTTCGAGATCTCGACCCACTTCGCCCCACCTGTCGCGTCGGCCACGATGTCGCGATAGCGGCTCATCGTCGGCACGCGGGAATCCCCGTGCTTGTACACGCGGTGGCCGAAGCCCATGACCAGGGCACGGTGTTCCAGCTTGTCGTCGATCCAGCCCTTGGCCCTGGCCGGCGTGCCCACGGCCTTCAGCATGTGCATCACCGCTTCGTTGGCGCCGCCATGCAGCGGCCCCTTCAGCGCGGCAATGCCGGCCACGGCGGCGGCGTGCAGGTCGGCCCCGGTGCTGGTCACCACGCGGGATGCGAAGGTGGACGCATTGAAGCCATGTTCCGCATACAGGATCATCGAGACGTCGAACGCCTTCACCACGCGCGCATCCGGCACGCGGCCGAAGAACATGTGAAAGATGTTCTCGCTGAAGCCCAGCGACGGCTTGGGCGCGATCGGGCGAAGCCCGCGCCGGATGCGGTAGTCGGCGGCGATGGCGGTGGGGATCTTCGCGAACAGTTTCACGAACTTGCGCCTGGTCGCAGCTTCCGAGATGTCGGCGGTGTCGGCATCCTCCAGCGCCATGAACGACACCGCCGTGCGGGTGGTGTCCATCGGGTGCGACTTCCTGGGGAACTGCTCGATCACGCGGACCAGCCTGCGGGAGATACGGCGCTCGGCGGCCTCGGCCTTGTGGAAGGCGTTCAGCTGCTTGCGGGTGGGCAGTTCGCCATCCAGCAGCAGATAGGCCACCTCCTCGAAGCTGCACTGGTCGCACAGGTCCTGCACGGGGTAGCCGCGATAGGTCAGGCTGTTGGTTTCCAGCATGACCTTGGAAACCGCACTTTCGTCGGAGACGACGCCGACCAGGCCCTTGAAGATTTTCGGCGTCTCGCTGTCCATCGTCGTCATGCCCCTCAGAAGATGCCCTTGGCGCGGCTGACCGAAAGCCGGCCCGCCGGCAGCGTCACGTTCAGCGCCCCCAGATCGGCCGAGGACAGGCGGGGCAGGTCCTGCACCGCCTCGATGAAGCGGTTGGCCTCGCGCGCGGTGATCAGGCCATCGGTGATGGTCTGGAACTTCCGGATGTAGTCGGGCCGCGCGAAGGGTTTCGCGCCAAGCGAATGCGCGTTGGCCACCGCCATCTCGTCGATCAGCCTGGTGCCGTCCTTCAGGATGATCTCCACGCGCCCGCCAAAGGCCTTCTCGTTCGGGTCGGTGGAATGGTAGCGCCGAGTCCACTCGGCATCCTCGCGGGTCTCGATCTTGTGCCACAGCCGCACCGTATCCGCGCGCGCCGCGCGGCGGGGCAGGTAGCTGTCCACGTGGTGCCAGCGCCCGTCCTGCAGGGCCACGGCAAGAATGTACATGATCGAATGGTCGAGGGTTTCGCGCGATGCCTTCGGATCCATCTTCTGCGGGTCGTTGGCGCCGGTGCCGATCACGTAGTGGGTGTGGTGGCTGGTGTGCAGCACGATCTTTTCCACCGCGTCCCAGTCAGAGATTTTTTCGCGCATGCGGAAGGCCAGGTCGATGATCGCCTGGCTTTGGTACTCGGCGCTGTGCTCCTTGGTGTAGCTGTCCAGGATGGCGCGCTTCGCCTCGCCGGCTGAGGGCAGCGGCACGGTGTAATAGGTGGGGCCGTACACGTCCTTGCGGTTGGATCGCCCCGCCAGCACCCAGGCAATGACCGAATCCTCGCCCTCGTAGATCGGGCTGGGAGCACCTTCGCCGCGCATGGCGCGGTCCACGGCTTCCACCGCAAGTTTCCCGGCATGCGCCGGCGCATAGGCCTTCCACGAGGAAATCTCGCCCTTGCGGCTTTGCCGGAAGGAAATCGAAACATGCAGTGCCTGCTGCACCGCCTGGAAGATCACCTCCTGCGAAAGCCGCAGCAGCGTGCCGATGCCGGCCGCCGCCGCCGGGCACAGATGCGCGATGTGGTCCACCTTGTGTTCGTGCAGGCAGATCGCGCGCACCAGGTCGATGTGGATCTCGTAGGCCGTGGCCAGCGCCCGGATCAGGTCCTTCCCCGATTTCTCCATGGTCTGCGCCACGGCCAGCACGGGCGGGATGTTGTCGCCGGGGTGGGAATAGTCGGCGGCCAGGAAGGTGTCGTGCATGTCGAGCTCGCGCACCGCGGTGCCGTTCGCCCAGGCCGCCCATTCCGGGCTGAAGCGCCTGGTGGCGGGCAGGCCGAACACAGTGGCACCGCCGCGGCGCGGATGGCCCAGCGCCATGTGCCGCGCACTGACCACCGGGCGGCGGTTGATCGCGGCGATGGCGACCGCCGCATTGTCGATGATGCGGTTGATGATCATCTCGGCCACGTCGCGCTCGACCGGCACCTTGTCGGCGGCGACGCCGGCAATCTTCCAGGCCAGCTGCTCCTCGCGCGCCAGATGGGACTTGCTGGGATGGACCTTGACGGGGTGCAGCTGCATCGTGCGTTTCCTCGATCGCGATCTTGACCGCTGTGATGCGTGCTTAATGATGCACGCGCACACGCGCAAGCCGACCCCGGGAGATCGCCACGCATGCCTGACCAGAATTTCGACCGGCTGATCCGGGGCGAGATCGTGCTGCCCGATCGTGTGCTGGCCAACGGCTTCGTGGCCGTGCGCGGCGAGACGATCGCGGCGATCGGCGAGGGCGCGCCGCCACAAGCGATCGAGACGCTGGATTTCTCCGGCCACATCGTGCTGCCCGGCCTGGTGGACGGGCACATGCACACCAGCAGCGCCTTCGGCTGGCCCGGCATCGAGCATGCCACGCGCAGCGCCGCCGCCGGCGGCGTGACCACCGTGGTGGATATGCCGTACGACATTCCCCGTGCGGTCACCACCGCCGCCGTGCTGGCCGAGAAGATCGCGGTGGTGAACAGGACCGCGCATGTCGATGTGGCGCTGTACGGCACCATCGCGAAATCCGGCGGCACCGGCGCCATCGCGGGCCTCGCCGAGGCGGGCGTGTCGGCGTTCAAGCTCTCCACCTACGAATACGATGCGGTGCGCTTTCCGCGCATCGCGCATGACGAAATGGTGCGCGCCTTCAGCCTGATCGCCGAGACCGGCGTGCCCGTGGCACTGCACAACGAGGACCAGGAGCTGGTGGAAACGCTCAGCGCCGCCGCCCGCGCCGCGGGCCGCACCGACCCGATCGAACACGCCCGCACCCGCCCGCCGATCACCGAGAACCTGGCCAATGTGGAAATCTTCGAGATCGGCCTGGCCACGGGGGCGCATGTGCATATCGCGCATTCATCGCTGGCGCGCGGCTTCGACCTGGCCGCGCGCTACCGCGCCGATGGCATGAAGGCCAGCGGCGAGGCCTGCATCCAGTATCTGTGCATGACCGAGGACGAACTGGCGCGGCTGGGCGGGCGCGGCAAATGCAACCCGCCCTTCCGCACCGCCGACGAGGTGGACCGCATGTGGGACCGGCTGGGCAAGGGCCTGGTGGAATATGTCAGCACTGATCACGCGCCCTGGCCGATCGAGCGCAAGGCCGACCCCGACATCTTCAAGTGCGGCGCGGGGCTGACCGGGCTGCAAAGCTTCGCCCCCTTGATGTTCACGCTGCTGGCCAGGCGCGGCCTGTCGCCCACCGTGATGGCGCAGCATTGCGCCGAGCGCACCGCGCGCTTCCACGGGCTCTATCCCCGCAAGGGCGCGATCCGCGTGGGCAGCGATGCCGACTTCTGCGTGATCAAGCCGGGCAAGGTCACGTTCGACGAAACCGCCATCGTCGATCGCCCCGAATGCCGCTGGAGCCCCTATCACGGCATGGAGATGGCGGGCCGCGTGGTGGCCAGCCTGCTGCGCGGCACGCTTATATATAGTGAGGGCACGGTGCGCGCCGCCGCCGGCACGGGCCGCTTCGTGAAGCGCGCCGGCGCATGAGCCGCGTGGTGCGCCTGGCCGCCGCCCAGATGGGCCCGACGCAGCGTGCCGACAGCCGCGCACAGACGCTCGACCGGCTGGTGGCGCTGCTGGAGCGCGCGGCCGGCGATGGTGCCAGGCTGGTGGTGTTCCCCGAGCTTGCCTTCACCACCTTCTTCCCGCGCTGGTGGTACGACGACGAGGCCGAATTGCTGGCAAACTTCGAGTCCTCCATGCCCAATACCGCGGTCGCACCGCTTTTCCTGCGCGCGCGCGAACTGGGCGTCGGCTTCTACATCGGCTACGCGGAACTGGTGCGGGATGCGTTCGAAGATGGCGCGGTGCGGCGGCGCGGCTACAACACCAGCATCGTGGTGGGGACCGATGGGAGAATCCTGGGCAAGTACCGCAAGGTGCACCTGCCCGGCAGCGAGGGCTTCCGCGACGGCCAGACATTCCAGCAGCTGGAAAAGCGCTACTTCGCCTATGGCGACCTGGGCTTCCCCGCCTTCCATGGCTTTGGCGGCATCATGGGCCAGATGATCTGCAACGACCGCCGCTGGCCCGAAAGCTTCCGCATGCTGGGCATGCAGGGCGCGGAGCTGATCGTGCTGGGCTACAACTCCGCCGCCTACGACCCCAATGGCGGCGACACCGAGGGCGCGGAACTGCGCAGCTACCACTCCAACCTGTGCGCCCAGGCCGGCGCCTACCAGAATTCCGCCTGGGTGGTCGCCACCGCCAAGGCCGGCAACGAGGATGGCGCGGGCCTGATCGGATCGAGCGTGATCGTCGATCCGCGCGGCGTGATCGTGGCCCAGGCGAAAACCCTGGCCGACGAGGTGATCATGGCCGACGCCGACCTGGACGCCTGCGCCCAGGGCAAGACAAAAATGTTCAATTTCGAAGCGCATCGGCGGCCCGGGCATTACGGGCTGATCACGGCGCGGGCCGGCGCGGTGGCGCCGGAATGAAGCGGGGCGTCGCACTCGCGCTGCTGCTGGCCGGCTGCGCGCGGCAGGCCGCGGCACCGCCGCCGACCGCGATGCACTGGGAGATAGGCCGGGTGCAGGGACGCCAGCCCGCCTGCTACGCGCGCCTGGTGGAACCCAACGCCTCGCATGCGTATTTCCAGCTGGCGGACGGCACGGCGGCATTCGCCATCACCGCGCGCGAGGGCAAGTCCATGACCGACCTGCTGGGCGGGCGCCCATTGCCGCCGGTCGGCGCGCCATTTCCCTATCCGTCCACGCCGGCGCAACCGCAGATCGGCACGGTGATCGACAGCAGCGAGCGCAGGCTTGCGGTGCGGCTGCTGGACCCGGCCAGGCTTTCGGCCCTGATGAATGTTGCCGAAAGCGAATCCATGAAACAGGCATCCCCCGACCAGCAGCGCAACCCGCCCAATACCGTCGCGCGCCTGGCGGATTGCCTGAAGACGATCCAGCCCGCCGGAGCCTCGCCGCAATGACGGCCCCACCCCCGGCCAGGCGCATCGTGCTGGGCGCCGCCCAGCTGGGCCCCATCCAGCTGGCCGATGACCGGCGCGTGGCGGTGGACCGCATGCTGGCGCTGATGGCCGATGGGCAGCGCCGCGGCGTCGAACTGATCGTGTTCCCGGAACTGGCGCTGACCACCTTCTTCCCGCGCTGGTACCACGAAGACATCGCTGCCGCCGACCGGTTCTATGAAACCGCCATGCCGTCCAATGAAACGGCCCCGCTGTTCGACGCGGCAAGGCGCTACCGCATGGGCTTCCACCTTGGCTATGCCGAGCGCACCGCGGATGGCCACCGCTACAACACCGCCATCCTGGTGAACCCTGCCGGCGAGATCGTCCTGAAGTACCGCAAGGTGCATCTGCCCGGCCACGCGGACTACCTGCCCGACCGCAAGGTGCAGCACCTGGAGAAACGCTATTTCGAGGTCGGCGACCTGGGCTTCCCCGTGATCCGCGCCGCCATGGGGCGCGAGGCGGGCGTCAACATGGGCATGATGATCTGCAACGACCGGCGCTGGCCGGAAGCCTGGCGCGTGCTGGGCCTGCAATCGGTCGAGGTGGTGGCGCTGGGCTACAACACGCCCAGCCTCAACATGGAAAACCGCGGGTTCGAGGCGCATCACCTGCGCGTGGAACACAGCCACCTGTCCATCCGCGCCGGCTGCTACCAGAATGCCTGCTGGGCCGTGGCCACCGCCAAGGCCGGCACCGAGGATGGCAACGAACTGTTCGGCCATTCCATCATCGTCAACCCGGGCGGCGAGATCGTGGCCATGACCGATACCTGGGGCGACCAGCTGGTGACGCACGAGGCCGACCTGGATGCGTGCCGGCTGGGCCGCACCACCATCTTCAACTTCGCCGCCCATCGCCGGCCGGAAGCCTATGGGCGCATCGTGGAACAAGTGGGGGCGGTGGAACCGCCCGTGTGGAAGGACGCCTGATGCCGAAACTCGCCGCCAACCTGACCATGATGTTCAACGAGGTCCCGTTCCTCGATCGCTTCGCCGCGGCGAAGCAGGCCGGGTTCGACGCGGTGGAGTTCCTGAGCCCCTACGACCACCCCAAGGACACCGTGGCGAAGGCGGCGAAGGATGCCGGCGTGCAGGTGGTGCTGCACAATGCCGCCATGGGCAACTGGGGTGCAGGCGAGCGCGGCATCGCCGCCCTGCCGGGCCGTGAGGCGGAAACCGCCGCCGCCATCGACCAGGGCCTTGAGTACGCCAAGGCCCTGGGCTGTCCCCGCCTGCACGTGATGTGCGGTTTTGCGCGGGACGGCGCCAACACCGAAACGCTGGTGGCCAATCTCAAGGCCGCCGCAGCGAAGGCAGCGCCGCTGGGCGTGAAACTGCTGCTGGAGCCGCTCAACACCACCGACATGCCCGGCATCTGGATGAACGACATCGACCAGGCGCTGGGCATCATCGAGACGGTCGGGCCGGACAAGGTGGGCCTGCAGTTCGATGTGTATCACCGCCAGGTGCAGCGCGGCGACGTGGCCAGGAAATTCACCGCGGTGCTGCCGCACATCAGCCACGTGCAGATCGCCGACCATCCCGGCCGCAACGAACCCGGCACCGGCGAGATCAACTACGCCTTCCTGTTCGGCCACATCGACGCATCCGGCTATCGCGGCTGGGTGGGTTGCGAATACAAGCCCGCCGGTGAGACCGTGGCTGGTCTTGCCTGGCGCGCAAAACTCTCCGTCTGAACGAACCCGAGGGACCTCCACATGAAGATCGCCTTCGTCGGTGCCGGCATCATGGGCCGGCCGATGCTGCTGAACCTGAAGAAGGCCGGCCACGAGCTCGCCGTGCCCGAGCGCGCCAGCCTGAAGGATGACGTGCGCGCGGCCGCCACCGTGGTGCCCGACATGGCCGCCGCCGCCGCCTGGGCCGAGGTGGTGATCCTGATGGTGCCCGACACGCCCGACGTGGAAGCCGCGCTGTTCGGCGCCAAAGGTGTCGCCGAGGGCCTGAAGCCCGGCAGCCTGGTGATCGACATGAGCTCGATCAGCCCGACCGCCACCGTGACCTACGCCAAGCGCATCAACGAGAAGGGCTGCGACTATCTCGACGCGCCGGTTTCGGGCGGCGAAGTGGGCGCTCAGAACGCGGCGCTGACCATCATGGTCGGTGGCCCCGCGGCGGCCTTCGAGCGCGCCAAAAAACTGTTCGAGGCGATGGGCAAGAACATCACCCTGGTGGGCGAGGCGAACGGCGCCGGCCAGGTGTGCAAGGTGGCCAACCAGATCATCGTGGCGCTGAACATCGAGGCGGTCAGCGAGGCCCTGGTGTTCGCCGCCAAGGCGGGGGCGGACCCGGCGAAGGTGCGCAGCGCGCTGATGGGCGGCTTCGCCAACAGCCGCATCCTGGAAGTGCACGCCGAGCGCATGATCAAGCGCACCTTCAACCCCGGCTTCAAGATCGGCCTGCACCAGAAGGATCTGGCGCTGGCGCTGGCCTCGGCCCGGGACCTGGGCGTGGCACTGCCCAACACGGCGAACGCGCAGCAATTGTTCTCGGCCTGCGTGGCCGCCGGCGGCAAGGACTGGGACCACAGCGCGATGGTGAAGGCGCTGGAGGGGATGGCGGCGAAGAAGGTGATGCCGGACGCGTAGGCCCGCCAAATCCCGCACCCTCGCCCCGCTCTCTTCCCCCTCTCCCTCAGGGAGAGGGTGAAGAAAGTGGGGGAAGGGTGAGGGGCGCCTTGCTCCCCCTACCCGCCGCGCGCCAGCTCCCGCGCCAAATCGTCCCGCTCGTTGCAGCCCTGCGGGCACAGCGCGCGCAGCCGCGCCAGGTTCGCCTCCGCCCCCGCGCGATCGCCCTGCGCCAGCTTCAGCACGCCCTGATAGGCCAGCGCGCCCTTGTGATCGGGGTCGAGCGCCAGCGCCCTTTCGTAGTGCCGCGCGGCGTCCTCGGCGCGGCCGGTCTGGCGCAGCGCCAGCGCCAGGTACACGTGGATCTCGGGCTCGTTCGGCGCGCGTTCCAGCACGGCGCGCAGATAGGGGATGCCCAGCTCGTAGCGGCCGGTGCGCACGGCGCGCGTGCCCTCGGCCAGGTCGGGGTCCTGGCCTTCGGGCACGTCGTCGTTCAGTACCGCCAGCGCCGGCGTGGCGGCCAGCAGCAGCAGGGCGAAAAGGCGCCTCATTCGGCGGCCATCTCATAAGGTTGCGCGCGGGCCAGCACCACGCCAAGGGCCGCGGCCACGCCGGCCTGGCACGGGTCGATCACGGGGACGCCGCAGGCATCCTCGACCGCGGCGCGATGATGCGCCATGCCGGCGCAGCCCAGCACCACCGCGCCCGCGCCCTGCTGCACCAGCGATCGTGCGGCGCGCTGCAGGCTGCCGCGCGTCGCCACCGGGTCCAGCAGCGTTGCCATCGAGACGTTGAGCGCGATCTCGCCCGCAAGGCGCGCTTCCACGCCCAGCTGCCGCAACGCCAGCACGTGCCGCGCCTTGCTGGCATCGACGATGGCGATCACGCCGAACCGCTCGGCCCGCGAAAGCGCCGCCAGCACGGCGCAGCCGAAGATGCCCAGCACGGGCGTGGCGGTGGCGTCGCGCAGCGCCGGCAGCGCGGGGTCGGACGCGCAGGCCACCACGAAGCAGTCGGCCCGCTCGCGCTGCACGATGGCGCATAGCGGGCCGGCCACGCTGAACCAGTCGGCCCAGGAATAGATCGCGGGCGGGCCTTCGGCCAGCGTGTGCACGTCGATCGCGGGGCCGCCGGCGAAGCGGAAGGGGGCGACGGCCGCGTCGATGCCGGCGCTGCAGGCGGCGCTGCTGTTCGGATTGACCACCAGGATGCGGGACATGGCCGATCATATCACACCGCGCGCCGCCCTTGCGTGAAAGCGGCCTTGCATGATTCCGGGCCGCCCCCTACGGCTGCCGCACTGCACAAAGGATCACGCCAATGGACGGCCCCCCCGCCACCTGGCAGCCCAGCTCGCGCACGCCGAAGCCGGAACCCTGGCCGCGCCCGGAATTCTGGGTCGCGATCCGCCGGGGCCTCGCCGGCAAGTGCCCGATCTGCGGCGTGGGCCACGCCTTCGCGGGCTACCTGCGGATCGTGCCGCAGTGTTCGCATTGCGCGGCGCCGCTGGGGTCGGTCCGGGCCGATGACGCGCCGCCCTATTTCACCATCCTGCTGGTCGGCCACATCGTGGTGCCGCTGATGCTGTGGGCCGAGCGCAATTACGAGCCTTCGATGCTGGCCTATGCGCTGATCTTCCTGCCGCTGACCACCGTGCTGTCGCTTGCCTTGCTGCGGCCGGTGAAGGGCGCCACGCTGGGGTTGATGATGCGCCTGGGCCTGTCCGATCGCGACCACGGGCCCGATCCCCTCGACAGGAGCTAGAGGCTTGCAAGATTGCCTGATTGTCCAGCCGATCCACGAACGCGGCCTGGCCGTGCTGCGCGACGCGGGCATCGCGCCGCGGCTTGCATCCGCCTTCGACATGCCAACCGTGGCGCGCGAGGTGGGCGACGCGGTGGCCGCCATCACCCGCAATGCCGGATTCAACCGCGCGGCCCTGGATGCGGCGGGCAAGCTGCGGGTTATCGGCAACCACGGCATCGGCACCGACCCGGTGGATGTGTCCCATGCCACCAGCTTGGGCATTCCGGTGGTGAACAACCCCACCGCCAACGTGATCAGCGTGGCCGAGCATGCGCTGGGGCTGATGCTGGCGGTGGCGCGGCGCATGTTCAGTGCCGACCAGGCGACGCGCGCGCGGGATTTCCGCTGGAAGTTCTCGAACCCGCAGGTGGAGTTGTTCGGCAAGACCCTTGGCATTGTCGGCTTCGGCGAGATCGGCCGGCAGACCGCGCGGCGCGCCGTGGCCGGCTTCGGCATGCTGCCCCTGGTGTTCTCGCCCAACGTGCCGGATGACGCGCTGGACGGGTTTCCCCGCGCCGCCAGCATCGAGGACCTGCTGGAAAAATCCGACGTGGTCAGCCTGCACGTGAAGCTCTCGCCTGGCACGCGCAACCTGCTGAGCGCCGAGCGGCTTGCGCTGATGAAGCCCGGCGCCATCCTGGTCAACACCGCGCGCGGCGCCGCGGTGGACGAAGCAGCACTCGCCGCCATGCTGCGCGACGGAAAACTGTTCGGCGCCGGCATCGATGTGTTCAGCACCGAACCCCCGCCCGAGGGGCACCCGCTGCTCACCGCGCCCAACTGCGTGCTGGCGCCGCATGTCGGCGGCAGCACCGAGGAGGCGCTGGTGCGCACCGCTACCGAATGCGCGCAGCAGGTGGTGGACGTGCTTGCCGGCCGCCGCCCGCCGCACATCGTCAATCCGGAAAGCTGGGACCACCGCCGCGGAGCGGCATGAGGAAAATCGCCGCCAATGAAGCCCAATCCGCTGAAGCCCATCTTTGCCGCCGGCAAGCCTGCCTTCGGCACCTGGATTCTCATCTCGAAGCACCCGCGGGTGGTGAAGATTTTCGCCGCCTGCGGCTTCGACTTCGTCATCATCGAGATGGAGCACAGCGACTTCGACATGGAGACCATGGGCGTGCTGGTGATGGCCGCGCGCGACAATGGCCTGGCCCCTGTGGTGCGGCCTCCGGGAACGTCCAAGCCGCACGATCTCACGCGCTGCCTGGATGCGGGGGCCATGGGCCTGCTGCTGCCCAACGTGGAAAGTGCCGCCCAGGCCGAGGCCATCGTGCGCGCCACGAAATACACGCCGCTGGGCAACCGACCGATGAACCTGCGTTTGCCGGCCACCGACTACAAACCTGGCAAGCCACAGGAGACCGCCGATCACCTGAACCGCGAAACCCTGCTGATCGCGATGGTCGAAACCCAGGCGGCGCTCGATGCGGTGGACGCAATCGCCGCCGTGCCGGGCATTGACGGGCTGATGGTCGGCCCCGACGACCTGACGCAGGACTGGGGCACGCCCGGAAAATTCGACGACCCTCGGCTGGAAGCCGCCCATCTGCGGGTGATCGAGGCGGCGAAGGCGCACGGCAAATTCTGCGGCAGTTCCGTGCAGAACGCGGCCGCCGCCGAGACGTGGATTTCGCGCGGCTGGCAGTGGATCCCCTATGCCAACGACACCGGCATGCTGCTGAACCACGGCACCGAGATGGTGGGCAAGCTGCGCGCCCTGGCAGGCCGATGAAGGCAGGCAGGTAATGCCCACGCGGATCGGCCGCATCGACCTGGTGGGCGAGTCGCTGTCGCGGCTGTCGCCCGAGGTCGAGGCCGACCGCGCCCAGGCCATCGCCGACCTGCTGCACGAAAACCGCTTCGTGCCCGCTGCCGCCCCCCCCGGCCCCTATGCGCTGCGGCTCTCCATCCTGGAAGGTCGGCTGGGCATCGAGGTGAACAGCATCGACAACGCCCCGCTCACCGCCGTGGTGCTGGCGCTGGGGCCGTTCCGCGGGCTGATCAAGGACTACCTGATGATGGTGAACGCGCACGCCCAGGCGGTGGCCGACGGCCAGGATGCGCGCATCCAGGCGATCGACATGGGCCGCCGCGGCCTGCACAACGAAGGCGCCGAGCTGCTGATGACGCGGCTGAACGGCAAGATCGAGATCGACTTCGAAACCGCGCGCCGGCTGTTCACGCTGGTCGCCGTGCTGCACCAGCGGTCATGAAGATCGGCGCCACCCACTACCGCAGCGTCCGCGTTGCCCCCGGTGGCTGGCGCGTGGAAATCTTCGACCAGACGCTGCTGCCCTGGCAGGTCGAGACCCTGCAACTCGCCGACGAGCACCAGGTGGCCGAGGCCATCACCACCATGCGCGTGCGCGGCGCGCCGCTTATCGGCGCGGTGGCCGCGTACGGCCTGGCACTGGCGGTGCGCCGCGACCCGACCGACGCCGCGGTGGAAGCCGCCGCCGCCATGCTGGCCGCCACGCGCCCGACCGCCATCAACCTGCGCTGGGCGCTGGACACCATGCTGGCCCGCCTGCGCAACCAGCCGCGCGCGGCACGCGCCGGCATCGCCTATGCCGTGGCCGCCGAGATCGCCGACGACGACGTCGAAACCTGCCGGCGCATCGGCGAACACACCCTGCCGCTGATCCGGGCCGTCGCCGCGGCCAGGGGCCAGGTGAACATCCTGACGCACTGCAACGCCGGCTGGCTGGCGACGGTGGATTACGGCACCGCGCTGTCCGGCATCTTCCAGGCGCATGATGCCGGTATCCCCGTCCATGTGTGGGTGGACGAAACCCGCCCGCGCAACCAGGGCGCGGCACTCACCGCCTTCGAGCTGCATGGCCATGGCGTCTCGCATAAAATCGTCGCCGACAATGCCGGCGGGCACCTGATGCAGCACGGCCAGGTGGACATGTGCATCGTCGGCACCGACCGCGTGACCCGCAACGGCGACGTCGCCAACAAGATCGGCACCTACCTGAAGGCGCTGGCCGCGCGCGACAATGATGTGCCGTTCCACGTCGCCTGTCCGCACAGCACCATCGACTGGACGCTCGACAGCGGCGCCGCCATCCCGATCGAGGAACGGTCCGAGGCCGAGGTCACCGACATGACCGGGCAGTTGGCGGATGGCTCCATCGCGCGCATGCGCATTGCGAACCCCGGAAGCAAGGCCGCCAACCCGGCCTTCGACGTGACCCCCGCGCGGCTGGTCACATCCATCATCACCGAGCGCGGCGTGACCGAGGCCAGCGCTACAGGACTGGCGCGGCTGTACCCCGAGCACGCAGCGCGTTGAGCGCCATCACAGGGGCGGCCATGCCCAGCCCCACGACCGTGGCGGTGACGCTGGGCGCCACCGTCAGCAGCGACGCGGCGATCAGCCACAGCCGCGAAGGCCAGCCCAGCGTGCCGATGAAATGGCCGGTCATGGCGATGCCCAGCATGCCGATGCCGATCGCACAGGACACGCTGGTGAACAGGAAATCGGCCCAGGTGAAGCCATCCACCACCAGCAGCATGCTGGGCGCATAGACGAACACGAAGGGCACGGTGGCCTTGGCCAGGCCCAGGCGGAAGGCGGTGTTGCCGGTCCTGAACGGGTCCGCCCCCGCAATGCCCGCGGCGGCGAAGGCGGCCACGCACACGGGCGGCGTGAGGTCGGCCAGGATGCCGTAGTAGAAGATGAACAGGTGGGCTGCGATCGGCGGCACGCCCATGGCGGTGACCGCCGGCGCGGTGATGGCCGCCAGCACGATGTACACCGCCGTGGTCGGCAGCCCCGTGCCCATCAGGATGGACGCGAGCGCCACGAAGACCAGCGTGAAGAACAGCTTCAGGTCGGCGGCGGTGGCCAGGGTGAAGGGCAGCAGGTCCAGCAGCGGCGCGATCACGCTGCCCGCGTCGCCGGCCGCGGTGGTCACCATGTAGCTGACGCGGAAGCCCGCGCCAGTGAGTGTGATCACGCCCACCACGATGCCCACGGCGGCCGCGGCGCAGCCCACCGCCAGCGCGTAGCGGGCGCCCACGTCGAAGGCCACCAGCACCTGGCGCCAGTGCATGCGCTTGGCCGCCACCGGGTTCAGCAGCCCCACCACCAGGCAGGCGGTGATGCCGCGGAACGCGGCCAGGTACGGGGTTGACCCCTGCATGATGGTCCAGATCAGCCACAGCATCGGAATCGTGGTCCACCAGCCGTCGCGGACAGTGGGCCAGAATTGCGGGATCTCGCTTTCCGGCAGGCCGCGGAGGCCGTGCTTCTTGGCCTCGAAATGCACCTGGGTCAGCACGCCCAGGTAATGCATGGCGGCGGGCACGATGGCGGCCAGGATGATCTGGCTGTACGGCAGCTGCAGGAATTCCACCATGATGAAGGCCACCGCGCCCATGATGGGGGGCGTGATCTGCCCGCCGGCGCTGGCGGCTGCTTCCACCGCGGCGGCGAAATGCGCCTTGTAGCCCACGCGCTTCATGGCCGGGATCGTCAGCGACCCCACCGTCACCGCGTTGGCCAGGCTGCTGCCGGAGATCATGCCGAACAGCGCGCTGCCGAAGATCGAGACTTTTGCCGGCCCGCCCGCCAGCCTGCCGGCGGCGATGCTGGCGAGATCGATGAAGAACTGCCCCAGCCCCATGCGCATGGCCAGCACGCCAAACAGCACGAAGTGGAACACGAAGGTCGAAACCACCTTCACCGGCGTGCCGAAAATGCCTTCCTGTGTCAGGTAGATGTGGCTGATGAAGTTGGACACCGTGCTGCCGGGATGCGCCAGGATGCCGCCCACCCGGTCGCCGAACAGGCCATAGGCGATGAACACCAGCACGATGATCGGCAGCACCGGCCCCATGGCGCGGCGGGTGGCTTCCAGCACCAGCAGCACCAGGATCCAGCCCATCCACTGGTCGGCGGCGTTGGGCACGCCGACGCGGAAGGTGAGCTCGTCGAAGTTGATCGGCAGGTACAGCACCGCCACCACCGCGGCGGCGCCCAGCGCCAGGTCAAGCAGCGGGATGCCGCCCAGGGCCAAGCGCGACACATGCCCGCGGCGCGCCGGGAACATGCAGAAGCTCAAGCTCAGCACGGCGGCCAGGTGCACCGCCATGTGCCAGTGCTCGACCAATATGCCGAAGCCGGCGGTGTAGTAGTGGAAGGCCGACAGCGCCATCAGCCCGGCCGAGCAGATCATGGCAGCCGGCCCCACCAGGGGCCGGAAGCTCATTTCGCTGTCGTATTGCCGTTCGAGCGCGTCGGCCCTGTCGATATCCAGCTTCGGCGCGGCTGCGGTCACTGCAGCAGGCCCTACTGCAACAGATTGGCTTCCCGATAGAAGCGCTCGGCGCCGGGATGCAGCGGCACCTCGCCCCGGCCCGACAGCGCGTTCTCGCGCAGGATCTCGCGGCCCTTGGCGTGGCCGCGGTCCAGCAGGCCGCGGGAAACGTCGCTCCAGAGTGCCTTGGTGATCTCGTACACCGTGGTCTCGGGCACCGCGGCCGACACCAGCCAGACCGCGCCCACCGTCAGTGTTGGAATATCCGCCTCCAGCCCTTCATAGGCGGTGCGCGGAATGGTGCCGCGGCCATAGAAGGGCGCCCTGGCCGTCACCGCGTCCATTTCCTGCGGCGTGAAACTCAGGATGCGGCAACCGGTGCGGCTGCAGAACTCGCTGAACGCGGCGGCGGGATAGCCCACCACGGTCAGCGTCGCGTCGATGCCACGATCCTGCATGCGTTCCGTGCCCTGCTGCTGGTTGATGTATTCGGGCGTATAGGCACCCCGCATGCCGGCGGCTTCCAGGATCAGCTCGCTGCCGATGCGGGCACCCGACGCCTGCAGGCCGATGGCGATGCGCCTGCCGCGCAAATCCTGCAGCCGCTGCACGGTGCTGTCGCGGCGCACCACGGCATGGATGTGTTCCGGGAACAGATGGCCCAGGAAGCGCAGCCGATCCGCCTTCGGCCGGTTCTCGAACAGGCCGGTGCCGGTGAAGGCCCAGTGCGCCACGTCGCTTTGGCTGAAGGCGCTTTCGGCGTTGCCGGACTGGATCAGGTTCACGTTCTGCACGCTGCCCTGCGTGGCCTGCGCCACCGCGATCAAGCCGGGCACGCCCGCCGTTGCCCCAGGTTCGCGACACGGCGCGCCCGGCGGGCAGGAGATGGCGTTCGCCACGATGCCGCCGATCGGATAATAGGTGCCGCCAGCGCTGCCGGTGCCGATGCGGAAGAAACTTGGCGCCTG
>JAESGU010000054.1_pt1 | contig 89359 bp, 82 predicted proteins | sample 9266271 | NCBI WGS metagenome assembly JAESGU01 (sample SAMN15740544, study PRJNA653495) | algae metagenome | isolation source: Scytonematopsis contorta HA4267-MV1 and co-occurring heterotrophs from mud... | place: USA: Palolo Valley Trail, Honolulu, Hawaii | collected 2009-07-25
AGTAAGCATATGACAACCAATTTATTACGCAGAACCATAAATAAAACCTCTTCGTCAATAGATTAACGAAGAGGATATTAATCAGTGTGAGTGAAAAATTAACAAAATTGCTTAGTAAATAAAATTGGTAAATTATCACAGCCAATATTATTGTTCAGCGACTTTTAAACCTCAGTTTTGTGGAGTTAAAATCATTTTTCGCCGATTACGTATAAGTTTGCCTTCTTCTTCAAAGTGTTGTAGAAGACGTGTAACCGTAACTCTAGTTGTATTTAATACTTCTGCAATTTCCTGATGAGTCACATTTAGGTCAATCATTTTACCTTGTTCTACATCCCGTCCAAATTTTTCACTTAACCAAACTAGAAATAGCCACATTCTTAAAGCAACTCTTTTGCAATTAACAATGCTTAATAGCTCTTCGGTTTTTTGGATATGAGATAACAAACCATTCATATCCTGAAACCACAAATGTGCAGGTAATATAGTTACTTGTGTTGTTATTAAGCACTCAATTTGGTAGGGATTGATTTTGGATAAAGGATAGCCAATTACATCTCCTACTCCCCAATAGCCCAAGGTTACGTATGTTCCATCTTCATCCCAGGTTACAGTACGAGCAGCACCGCTTTCAATTCGCCAAAGTACATCGTTACGTGACGGAATGATTTCCCTACGGCTAAACACTCGCTGAGGTAAGTGTGCTCCAATAGTAGAGTTATGAAGATTTTGAGAGTGTGAGTTATGTGTTTGATTGTTGGAATAAGTCATGATAGCTTGTAATAGAAAAAGAATTGAAGTATTTAAGAAATTTGTTGATGATGACCACTGAAAAACATAAATAACAACAAGTTTGCTCAAAAAGTTACTTATTTTTTTTGAATAAATTAAATACCTGAATAAAAATGGTAGTGGGACGCATTAGCGACCTAACCTAAGGAAAAAGGCTGCATCATTATTTCTTGCTAAACCCCAGCAACAATAATTTCATAGTTTTTAGAGAAAGCGAGCAATTTCATAGTTTTTAGAGAAAGCGAGCAATTTCATAGTTTTTAGAGAAAGCGAGCAATTTCATAGTTTTTAGAGAAAGCGAGCAATTTCATAGTTTTTAGAGAAAGCGAGCAATTTCATAGTTTTTAGAGAAAGCGAGCAAGATGCTCGCATTACCCCTTAAAGAATAGGATGCACCCTTTAAATTATTTTAGAAACGGAACGTAGTACGAAGAACGCCTGTATAGATAGTATTATTGTTGCTGTTATTTTCTGGGTTAAAAATAACAATCAAACCAGGTGTAATTGAGATATTGTTATTTACCTGGTGACGATAAAGTGCTTCCACATGGAACGACGAATCGCTATCTTGACGACGAGCAGTTGTTGAAGTCAAGGTAGCAGGGCCAAAGTCATTGCTTGTAACTTTTGGTGGCTGACCAAAGATAATACCACCTAAGTTTCCTTTTTTACCCAAGTCAGGAAAACCTAGAGTAACTGCCCAGTTCCAAATATCTGCTCTATCGCCTCTGTTTACCACATTTGTTACTGGATTTGTACCAGAACTGGTTTCAGCGGTTGCTTGAGTATAACCAACCCAACCACCAAGCACGAAATTAGGATTAATGCGGTAGCTTGTTTGTAAACCGTATTGGTTACTAGAAGTGGCAATAGTAGAACCGAATGGCTGGTTTGCAAAAGCACTACCGTAATTACCCGATATAGCTACGTCACCATTCGCACCACTAAGGTAAGAACGTCCATAAGCAAAGGCCAAGGTCAAGTCTTTATTTGGTTGGAATGCCAATTGTGCTAAAGCACCATAACTTCCATCAAATAAGCCTCTACCAGGAGTTGGGTCATTAGCTCTTCTAGCAAGGTAACCTCCAGTGAAAGTAATTGAATCGCTCAATTTATAACTTACAGTTAGCCCTGCACCTGTGTTACTTCCAGAAGAAGTATTGCTAACTCGATAGATAGGGGAGAAACGACCAAAGCGGGAAACTGCACCAGTGCTTGAAGATTCAAATAAGGGATTGACAACGTTAAAGTTGTCATAGAATTCCCCACCAGTTGCATCGACAATGACATTGGTTTGCTTACCTAAAGGAAAACGATAAAAGGCTTTCCCAATTACAACACTGTTTTGATTGTCTCCATCCCAACCCAAACGAGACATATTTGTGCCTGTTACTGCTCCACTAAAAGCAGCAGTGTTGTTAGCTTCTAGACGTACTCGCAAGCGGTCTTTGCCAGTAAAACTTGTATCCAAGTTCAAGCGAACACGGTCACTGAGGATAGCATTGTCCTGAAGTCTTCTTCCAGATGCACCAAATGCTGCATCTTTAGCAGCTTCTCGTGCTGCTCCTGGGGGAATTGCGTTAATTGTTCTCCACTGGTCGGAGTTAAGCGCTCTGTCTCCACCAAATACACCTGCAAGATTAAAAATTACCTCCCCATTCAGCTTGGTAGTTGTTGAAAACTGATTGCCTTCCACTTCAGATATACGAGCTTCCAGCGAATCTACTCTACCTCGCAAGGTGGCAAGTTCAGCAGTATATTCTTCTTGCAGCCTCTGCAAAATTTCTATGTCTTCTTTTTTAACTAAATCTGCAGTACCAGCCGCAATCAGTTCGTTTACCTTGTCTAAAGCTGCTCTCAAACCTGCGGCAAATTCATAGCGAGTTAAGGAACGATTTCCTTTGAAAGTGCCGTCTGGATATCCTGCAATTACCCCGTAACGTTCCACTAAAGATTGCAAGGCTTGGAATGCCCAATCTGTGGGTTTGACATCAGAAAGCTGGGAAACTGATGTTACCTGATTTAACTCCTGAGTTTGCCCAGAAGTTTCCCCAGAATTAGCAGAGTTCGTTTCTAAGGGTTGATTAGCTGATGCGGAACCAGACGCAATCGTTGCAAACACAAACACTAAAGGAGCTATCCACAAAGAATTCCGTAGCAGCTTAGACATTTTTCCTCACACCTTATAAGTAACTAATTTTTTCAGTTTGTTGGTTTTTCGCGTTTGTAAGCAACACTGTAAGCAAAACCTTCACTGTATTGCTATCCGTTTATCTTAAGCGACAACTCAAAAGCACCCCTGAAAAACATTGTCTTGAAAAACATATTGAGTAAATCTGCCGACGGAAGCTGCTTTAAAAGCGATTAAGGCGTTTTTGCAACTTATACATCAAATTACTCACTCTGGTATTCTATTACTCTATCGGTGTACGTGGTTTGTAGCTATAATACTAACACTAAACTACGACAAGTCGATAAAGCTTTAGTAGATTTCATCATAATACAGGGTTATTTCAGCAAGAAAAAGTACACCGGTAACAAAATCTACAAAAACTTGAGCGATATATCGGTGATTATAGATGTTAAGTCGGACTGTTAACTATCATTCTTTACAAGGAGACACTATAAATGGGGATTACAATTGAAAAGGTTACGAGACGGTTTGGTGATTTCTTGGCTATTGACAATGTAAGTTTGGAAGTTAAAACAGGTTCTTTGGTAGCTTTGTTAGGACCTTCCGGTTCAGGAAAGTCTACTTTGTTGCGAATCATTTCTGGCTTAGAACAACTTGACACAGGTAAAATTTATTTGACTGGTCGAGATGCGACCCACCTAAGCGTACAAGAGCGTAATGTTGGCTTTATGTTTCAGCACTACGCTTTGTTTAAGCACTTAACCATAGTGGAAAACGTCGCTTTTGGACTGGATGTTCGTAAAGTTGACAAGAAAAAATCTCGAGTGCGTGCAGAGCAATTATTAGAATTAGTGCAATTAAGCGACCAAGCAAATAAATACCCATCGCAACTGTCTGGGGGTCAGCGACAACGGGTTGCTCTTGCTCGTGCTGTAGCTGTAGACCCAACTGTGTTGTTGCTGGATGAACCTTTTGGAGCATTGGATGCTCAAGTTAGAAAAAACTTGAGAAACTGGTTACGCAATTTCCACAAGCAGCTTCACGTAACGACGGTATTTGTTACCCACGACCAAGAAGAAGCAATGGAAGTTGCAGACGAAATCGTGGTGATGAATAAAGGCCGGGTCGAGCAAGTTGGTTCCCCATCTGAGGTTTATGACAACCCTGCAACTCCTTTTGTAATGGGTTTTGTTGGGCCAGTGAATGTACTTCCAGGGAGTTCGTCACTAGTTAAAAATGTTGGGGTTGGTGCTACTCAAGACGTATTTTTTCGACCTCATGATGTGGTGATAGAAACTGCTCCTAATGAAAACTCCGCACGTGCTAGGGTGAGTCGTCTTATTCACTTGGGTTGGGAGATTGTGACCGAGTTGATTTTTGATGATGGAAAAACTGTTACGGCAAACTTGAGCCGCGAAGAGTATAGTAAATTAAAATTACAACCGGAACAAGAGGTATTTGCGAGAGCAAGAAATGCAAAATATTTCTCTGTTTAGCATTCTACTTGGGTGATAGTTCAGTGTTTCAGGGTGCTTTACTTAAACGATATTTACTAGGAAAATGCTGAACAAAATGTTAAAATTAGCATCAGGATATAAATACGCAGCTAGGTAATAGATAGCAAGAGAATAGGTAGCCAGGTAATAAATAGCCAGGTAATAAATAGCCAGGTAATAAATAGCCAGGTAATAAATAGCCAGGGAATAAATAGCCAGGGAATAAATTCCCTGTCTAAAAGCTGAAGTCCTCTAAAGAGGACTAAGTAATAGGTCAAAAAAGTATTTTACAAAATTTAAGATATTCCCAAAAATATTATTTATTATTAGTCCTCTTTAGAGGACTTTAGCTTTTAGACAGGGAATTTATTCCCTGGCTTGTTGCTGGCTTGTTGCTGGCTTGTTGCTGGCTTGTTGCTGGCTTGTTGCTGGCTTGTTGCTGGCTTGTTGCTGGCTTGTTGCATGAATGATGCTTAATATTTTATTTATAAACATCCTCTAAGAACCAATTCTATAACGTAAACCTCTGCGAGGAGTTTGCAAAAGTGGGTTGATACGTTTGTTAGACCTGGGGATAATATTATCTGCCTCATTCCAAATACCTAACTCACGAGCTGATACCATATAACAGAAAATGTATTCTATCGCTTCTATGTAGTTTTGAGCAGCTTCTAGCGAAGGCGCCCAAACTGTAACACCGTGGTCGCGAATCAGCAATGCAGGTATTTTTGGTGGTTCAGCTTGAAAACGCTCTTTAATATTAGCTGCTATTTTAGATGCTTGAAAATTATTATCAATAATAGGCATAGTACAATGAAAAATTTCCTCCATCAATCCTAATTTATTCAGCATTTCTAACGGTGGTAAAGCTAAAATGTCTTCTTGGACAAACCGAGAAACTAAATTTGCTTTGACCGAAAGGATATGGTAGCAAGCTTGTGCTTTTGGAAAAAGCTCATAAATTGTCTGATGAATTGCTGTCTCTTTTGAAGGTCGAGTATCAGAAAACTTTTGATATTTTTTTCCACTAGGGTAAATTTTCACAAAATCGCTGGGTAATAAACTCCCTTTAGATTTACCGCTAGCAGTAATCCAAAAGCTACCATCTAGTAATTTTGCAGAAAGGTTTCCCCCTGTTCCTACCATCCATCCTTTATCATAAAAATTTCTAGCTGTGCTAATCAGTTCAATCCTAGGGTCTAATGCTATCAGTTCCGAGTCTATCATTTGGTGTTTAATCATTATAGTTTTTGTTCGCTAATATTTTTCGTTAATATGTGTCGCTAACATTGTCCGCAATTTACTACTTATTTTTTGGTCTTTTGATAAATGATAAATTACGCCACAATATAAAATCAGAAATACAATACTGCTGGACAAAGCATTTATTATTAGAATTTATCTCCCAGGAATCACGCAAATCAAAATGTTCCTCTACTTCTTGTGGCAAAGTATGCGGAGGCATATTATCCCAGGGTGTACCTTCGATTAATTCTCTTTCAATATGTCCAAAAAACATTTTTTTCTCCTTTATTTTTCAATAATTACTCAATATTGAGTTCCTTTTTAGTCCGTTTTAAATTTTTCCAAAGAATCTTTATTTGGTCGTAAGCTTCTTCTGGGGAAATTTTGCCACCAGTTTGTAGATTAGAGATATAACTAACTCGTTGAGCAAATTCTTGTAGATTCGCATTAAACACTAAATACTCTGGTTTAAACTCTCCATGATAAGAATATCGAGGATATAGAAAATTATTCAGATGGGTAGCAAAGTTAGATTCTTCTGTCATTACTATTTAAATCCACAAATATTGACTAGAATTTGTTTGAAAAATTTAGCATTTAGGTGAAAAGACAGGTTTTTTCAGGAAAGTAGCAGATGCTAAATAAATATAACTACCTGCTACTGGAAATACGAGTTGAAACTATGTTAGCTTAGTTTGTTTAAGCCAACTCTTTCGTGACTTTAGAAGGTTTAACTACTTTTATTAGCCCGTCGAAAGATTTTTTAATTTTCAATCTTTCTTCAATCTCTACTTACAATCGTAACCTTCAGTCAGCTAATCCTGGAATTGAAAACTGGAGTAAAAGAAGGTAAGTTTAGCTTCGATTTTTGCTCTTTCCATAATTAATTACTCTCCAGATGAATGAAGTTTGCATTTTTGCTCCCTACTATGGATGAGGATAAACTAGAGCAGATGCATTAGTTGACTTTATTTAATCTACGGTATATCAGTCGATATACCGTATTATTTAGGTTAACTTTAGATTATTCCTCATTCATCTCCGTAAGTCAATAGGTTTTTATAAAAACATCTATATCTTTATCAATTTACCGGATATTTTGCACTACGTTTTTATCCTGTAGCTGGTAAAATATTGATACATTAGGTTTTTGCGAAAAATATGGAGTTACATGAGTCAAGCTAATATCATTATACTTAAAGTCAAATTTGATTACTAGTATATTATGAGACCTTAATCTGAGATGCTAATACAGTATAAATTTTCAGTTAATTGACTACCAATGCTTGACTTAGAGTAATCATTCATACAATTTGAAAACTAAAGTTTGTTCTCTTTAGGAAGGAATACAGATAATGGGTGAGATGTTTCTTACTTCTAATGATTGGTTACATATTGGATTCCGATTAGTAATGGCACTCGCAGTCGGTTGCATGATTGGATTGAATCGCCAGAAAGGGGGGAGACCAGCTGGTATGAGAACTTTTATGTTGGTGAGTATGGGTAGTGCGCTGTTTGTTATGATTCCTTTACAAGCTGAGGGAGACAGCCCTTACGCCGCAACTAATGCATTGAGTCGGACAATTCAGGGAGTAACGACAGGAGTAGGATTTATTGGGGCGGGATTAATTCTGCAAGAATCACCTAGAGAATATGCAGTGCCAAGAGTACGAGGATTAACTACAGCCGCATCAGTATGGATTTCGGCAGCCCTCGGAGCTGCTATTGGTTGTGGTTTATGGCAGATGGGATTGTTAGGAGGAATATTAACTTTGATTACATTAAGTGGAGTCAAGCGTTTGACTAGAGCAGTTGGTATTAGGTCTAGTCAGCAAACACAAGAGAATATTAGGGAATCAGTAAATGTTTCATCAGACCCAGATGATGATTTCTAAAGGTAGAGACGCGATTTATAGCGTCTAAGATTTATAGCGTCTAAGATTTATAGCGTCTAAAATTTATCGCGTCTAAGATTTATCGCATCTAAAATTTATCGCGTCTAGGATTTATCGCGTCTAGGATTTAAAAGTTCATTAGTTTTCTTTATCAATATAAGAAGAAAAAATATTTGCTTCTATTGAGAATAGTTTTTAAAGTTAAGTCACTCAGCCATAAGCTGAATGTCAACTTTCTCTTAGTAAAACCGAGAGTATACAAAACTATGTCCATTGAACTCTCAAGTAAATCAGAGTACACACTTCTTGCTTTACTAGAATTGGCAAGATTTTACACAAGCGGTGAATCTTTACAAATTCAACAAATCGCGGAAGCTCAAAATATACCCAAACGCTATTTAGAACAGTTATTAGCAACGCTAAGACGAGGAGGTTTAATTAAAAGTACACGTGGAATGAACGGTGGGTATATTCTAAGCCGAAATCCTAAAAGCATTACATTATTGGATGCTTTGAACTGTGTTGAAGGTATAGATGCTATTTTACCTGCTTGGAACACTGACCCTAAAACTGTAGAAAGTAGAGTGATTTACGAATTCTGGCAGGAAGCACATAGAATGGTTAATTCTGTTTTGCAAAAATATACTCTCCAAGACCTTTGTGATATGAGAGGGATTCATCCAGAGATGGCTATGATGTACTATATCTAAAGCTTTGGCACTTTTAATGTTTTGTATTTTAACAAATCAAATATATATTTAATATTTCCTACAAAGAATGTAGAGACTAAACATGTTTAGTCTCTATTTTAGTAACATCTTTACGTTTCGTGCTGAGCTACTGTATCCCTGGAATCAAAAAATTATCGGTCTCATATTATAAAATACAGTATCTCTATCAAGGTTTAGATGTATTAAGGATTATAAGTATTATTCAGTCTTATTATAGAATTTAAGGAGTAGAAATGCTTAAGGGTATTGCTATAGCTTGGCTATTGCTGTTTTTTGGCGACTTTCTTTCTACATTCTTCTACCATGTACCAGAACACGTTTTTGGTAGTCTTCATTTAAAAACGCACCACTCCTGGAAAAAGGACTTTCATCACTACGCTATTCAGACATTCAATCAGCAGGTTCTTTTAGATGGAATTTTGGGTGCTCTTCCTTATTTATTAGTGGGAGTTGTTCTTTGGATTTTTTCTCCTATTGGTGTTATCTGCGGACTACTCTTCGGTCAATTTCATGTTTGGTGGAGACACACCAGTATCCTGGGCTGGGAAACTCCAAAGCCTGTAAATTTTTTGTGTCAAGTTCTCTTTATTACAACTCCAGAGAGACACTGGTTACATCACGAAAAAACTAACGCGGGTTTTGGCGATATTTTCACATTCTTTGAACAACCAGCTAAAATTTGGTTGTCTTGGCTACGCTTAATTAGGATTAATCTACGCTATTCTCGTATTTAATTAGTCCTAGAGACGCGATAAATTCAGACAGGGTAAATCTAAATGTATTCGCGCAACACTTATATAAAGGCTTTATATCGCGTCTCTACATTTTTACTCGTAAAATTCATTTTATAATTATGCATGAAAATAAAACCCTAAGAATCGCCATCATTGGTGGCGGTTTTAGTGGTGCAATGGTAGCAGTTCATCTGCTAAAAACAATAACTTCTAATATAGTTATTAATTTGATAGAACGGAAATCCGAGATAGGGTTGGGAGTAGCATACGGTACAGAATTTGATTGTCACTTATTGAATGTAGCCGCACGCAAAATCAGCGCCTTTTCTGATGAACCAGGTCATTTTATGCGTTGGTTGCGACACCAAGAAATTACTTTACCTAACACAAATACTTTTGCACCTCGTCAACTTTACGGTAGATATATTCAAGGTTTATTAAAAGAATCTGAAAACTTTTCTCAGTCTACAGCGCATCTAAAGCGCTTCACAAATGAAGCAATAGATATCAAAACCACTCCAGAAAATGTGACAGTTTATTTAGATAGCGGAGAAAAATTAGAAGTTGACAAAGTAGTTTTGGCATTGGGAAATTTTCCTCCAGCGAATCCAAAAGTAAAAAATCCGACTTTTTACAGTAGTCAGCGCTATATAAATTCAACCTGGTCACAAAAGTGGTTAAATCTTCTATCTGCTGATGACCCAGTATTCTTGATAGGTTCGGGTTTAACAGCCTTAGATGTAGTTATATCTTTGTATCAACGAAAACATAAAGGTAAAATTTATATTGTCTCGCGTCGGGGATTATTACCGCAATCTCACCAACTTGGAATAACTTACCAATCTTTCTTAAATACATCACAAACTCCTCAAACAATTAGCAGTTTGGTTCGCTTAGTTAGGCAGGAAGTTAAAACCATAAAAGAATTAGGATATGATTGGCGTGCAGTGATTGATGCTTTGCGAAGTCAGACTCAAATAATCTGGCAAACGTTACCTTTGAAAGAAAAGCGACGTTTTTTGCGGCACGTTCGACCATACTGGGATATCCATCGTCATCGGGTTGCACCAGAAATTGGCCAAGTTATTGCTGAGCTAATAGATTCTGAGCAAGTTGTTGTGTATGCAGGCCGTATTCAAGCTTTCTATGAACATGCTGATGGGGTGGATGTGGAAATCCGCAAGCGAGGTAGTGAAAACTCAGAGATATTACGGTCTGCTGTTGTTATCAATTGCACGGGTTTCCAGTCAGACTATCGCAAATTACAACATCCCCTAATTAAGAATTTGCTTGCATCTGGGCTGATTCAACCTCATGCTTTAAATCTGGGTTTAAATGTTGCTAAAAATGGAGCACTTGTTGACGCTAGTAGCAAAGTATCTCAGCAAATTTATACTATTGGTTCAGCACGAATAGGTGAATTGTGGGAAACGATAGCAGTACCAGAACTTAGAGAACAATCGCGATTACTTGCCCAAGAATTACTGCGTTAATATTTTACATTAGCCACAAAACGTAGAGATTAAACATGTTTAGTCTCTACATTGGGGTGTCGTAGGTAGCTGATTTAATTTTCTTTTTACGCCAGTGTTTTTATATATCTATAAGTTTCAAGGGAGCTGTGAAGCAAGATAGTTATTAAGGAGAATATCATGTTATTTCGTCAATTATTTGATAAAGAGACTGGTACTTATACATATTTAATTGCAGACCCGAAAAGTCAAGCAGCCATTTTAGTAGATTCAGTTCTAGAGCAAGTAGAACGAGACCTTAAGTTATTGAAAGAATTAGATTTAAAGCTGTATTTTTGCCTAGAAACCCATATTCACGCTGACCATATAACTGCGACAAGTAAGCTGAGAGAGAAAACTGGTTGTCAAATTATTTTACCGTTTAATACTAATGTCACTTGTGCAAATCGCTTGATTGGGGATAAGGAATTTTTGGATTTAGGGGATATCAAAATTCAGGCTATCGCAACTCCCGGTCATACCGACAGCCATATGGCTTATTTGGCTAATAATACTCACTTGCTAACAGGAGATTGTTTATTAATTCGCGGTTGCGGTCGCACAGATTTTCAGAATGGAGACCCTGGATTACTTTATGATGTGGTAACTCAAAAGCTATTTACTCTACCAGATGAAACACTTGTTTACCCGGGTCACGATTATAAAGGGCTAACTGTTTCAACCATTGGGGAAGAAAAACGCTGGAATGCTCGCTTTAGTGGACGCAATCGCAACGAATTTATTCATTTAATGAACAATCTGAATTTACCCTATCCAAAAAAAATCACAAAAGCTGTTCCTGCTAATTTGCAATGTGGTATTTCGGTATAGCTCGTTCCAGCAAAAGAAACCCCACCCCCAACCCCCGTGCCTACCGTGTAAACGTAAGTCAAATAATCTGTCATTGCGTTCGCGAACGCAATGACAGATGTGTGTACAGGGTAGCTCCGCGTGCGGGGTAGGGGGTTGGGGGTGGGGTTTCTTTTATTGGAACGAACCATACTCCACAAATTTTATTGCTGATTTTTAGTGTTTTTCTGTTAAAATTTAATCACGTAAGTCTATAGAGTTACCGTAGATTAATTGACCGACTTAGCTAATTATTAAGTTAAGTCACAAACATTACATGGAATAAACTATGTCACCAGACTATCGTTTTGAAACCTTGCAAATCCATGCTGGACAGTCGCCAGCCCCTGGAACCAATGCTCGAGCTGTGCCGATTTATCAAACAAGTTCCTACACATTTAACAGCGCAGAACATGGCGCTAGCTTGTTTGCCTTACAAGAGTTTGGCAACATTTATACCCGCATCATGAACCCGACTACTGATGTATTTGAACAGCGGGTCGCTGCATTGGAGGGAGGAGTTGCAGCTTTAGCAACAGCTAGCGGTCAAGCGGCGCAGTTTTTGGCGATTAGTAATTTGGCTGGGGCTGGTGACAATATAGTTTCTACAAGTTTTCTGTATGGTGGAACTTATAACCAATTCAAAGTGTCGCTTCCCCGCTTAGGAATTAATGTCAAGTTTGTAGATGGTGATAATCCAGAAGATTTTCGACAAGCGATTGACGACCGTACTAAAGCTTTGTACGTAGAAACCATTGGGAATCCTCAATTTAATGTGCCTGATTTTGCCACGCTCGCTCATATTGCTCATGAAAATGGGATACCTCTGATTGTTGATAATACATTCGGTTGTTGTGGGTATTTGTCTCGTCCCATTGAGCATGGAGCAGATATCGTGGTTCAGTCCGCAACTAAATGGATTGGTGGACATGGCACATCTATCGGTGGTGTGATTGTAGACTCTGGTAAATTTGACTGGGGTAATGGTAAATTCTCCGTATTTACCGAGCCTGCACCTGGGTATCATGGCTTAAATTTCTATGAAACTTTTGGACCAAAAAGTCCTTTCGGTAATATCGCTTTTATTATCCGAGCGAGAGTTGAGGGACTGCGAGATATAGGCCCTTGTTTAAGTCCTTTTAACGCTTTTCTATTATTACAAGGGTTGGAAACTCTATCGCTACGTGTGGAACGTCATACCAAAAATGCTTTAGAATTGGCGCAATGGTTATCTGAACACTCTCAAGTTGAGTGGGTTAATTATCCTGGACTTCCTAATCATCCTTACTACGAACGAGCGAAAAAATATTTGAGAAATGGTTTCGGATGCGTGCTGAATTTTGGTATTAAAGGTGGATTAGAAGGAGGGAAAGCCTTTATTGATAAAGTTAAATTAGCTAGTCATCTGGCAAATGTCGGTGATGCAAAAACATTGGTGATTCATCCGACTTCAACAACTCATCAACAGTTATCGGAGACAGAACAAATTTCTGCCGGAGTCACTCCCGATTTAGTTAGAGTTTCAGTAGGGTTAGAACATATTGATGATATTAAAGAGGATTTTGAGCAGGCTTTTGAGCAATTAAAATAATAGCTTTGTTTAGCATGAATTACGAACAATTTATTTCACCTCAAACTCAATTTTATAAGCTACCTCAGGCTTTTCAATTAGAGTCTGGGGAAGTTCTCTTAGGAGTTGAGGTCGCTCACCGTACTTGGGGACAGTTGAATTCATCGCGAGATAATGCAGTGCTGATTTGCCATGCTCTAACTGGCTCGGCTGATGCTGACGACTGGTGGGAACCTTTATTTGGTGCTGGTAAAATTTTTGACCCAGAAGTTAATTTTATTGTTTGTAGCAATGTTTTAGGGAGCTGCTATGGCACTACGGGAGCTGTTAGTATTAATCCTCGAACAAATCAGCCTTATAGTGCGAGCTTTCCCAAAATTACCATACGAGATATGGTCAATTTACAAGCTGTTTTAGTAAAAGCTCTTTCTATTGAGCGCTTAAAATTAGTAATTGGTGGTTCGCTTGGGGGAATGCAAGTGTTGGAGTGGGCATTGTTGTATCCCGATTTGGTGGATGCGATTGCCCCAACAGCTGTTTCTGGTCGTCATTCTGCTTGGTGTATTGGTTTGAGTGAGGCACAGCGACAAGCTATTTATGCTGACCCAAACTGGAAAAATGGCAACTATACTTTTCTGGAAACTCCTTCTAAAGGTTTGGCTGTGGCTAGGATGATGGCTATGAGTACTTATCGTTCTTGGGGTAGTTTTGAACATCGCTTTGGACGAGAACGAAATTCTTATGATTTAGAAGAAAATTTTGCGATAGCTAATTATTTACGATATCAAGGAGAAAAGTTAGTACAAAGATTTGATGCTAATACTTATATAAACCTGACTCATGCGATGGATAGCCATGATGTGAGTAGAGGTAGGGGTAGTTTTAATAATGTTTTAAGTAGTGTTAAACAGCGAACTTTAGTTGTGGCAATTGATTCGGATATTCTTTATCCTCCTTGTGAACAAGAAGAGTTAGCTGCGTTAATACCTGATGCAAAATTGGTGTGGTTAAGTTCGCTCGATGGTCATGATGGGTTTTTGATTGATATGGGGGAACTTAATGATTTGGTGGTAAGTTTCTTGAAATAAAAGAACCCCATCCCCAACCCTGCACGCCTACCCTGTACACACAAATGTCATTGCGTTCGCTTCGCGAACGCAATGACGGTCTGCTTCGACTTGTTTGTACACGGTAGCCCCTCCTCGCGAGCGGGGTAGAGGGTAGGGGGTTGGTGGGGTGGGGTTTCTTTTATTAGGACGAGCAACACAGTGGATTACTGAACCATCATCCCTCTAGGTACGATTGCATCTTCTAAATCAGCTCCCCGTAGGTTTGCCCCCAACAGGTCAGCACCCATAAGATTTGTCTTTTGTAAGTCTGCCTTTTGTAGATTTGCTCCTTTTAGGTTTGCTCCTTGCAGGTTCGCTCCCTCTAAGTCAGCATCAAACAGGTTTGCCATTTCTAAGTTGGCTCCTGCTATGTTTGTTTTGCTCAAATCTACTCCTTCTAAGTTAGCCCCTTTTAAGTTTGTTCCTTGCAAGTTAGTCTTCTCAAAATCTGCCTCTCGCAAATTTGCCCCTTCTAAGTTTGCTGCTTGCAAATTCATGTTTTTCAGTTGTGCTTCCATTAAGTTGCAACCAACACATTCATTGGTTTGCAATAAACGCATCACATTTCCTGTTACAGATTCTACGGGCATTCCGGTTGTTGGAGGTATTACGGGCGATACTGTGGGAGCTACCGTAGGAGCTACTGCGGGTGATTCTGTACGAGGTGTAACAGTGGCTGCTTTAGATTCGCTACTTACGGATGATGTTTGTGTTCTAGCTAAAGCGCTGGGTTGGTCTATTAGAGAAAATCCAGCTACGAATACTAGAAATATTGCGGCTACTACCCAGTTAGTTACTTTTCTTAAACTTAGTTTAATCATGAAATTCCTCCGAATGATAACTCCCAGCCAAACCAGTAGTGTTGCAACGTTCTGCTCTTTTTTACTATCGAAACGGCAGCTAATCCATTGGTTTGAGTTGATAGCCTTAATCTATTACCTTTTTCTAAAAAATAACAAACATTTTTTGTGTTGCTTTCAATAAATACAGGTTATGTAAATCTAATTACAACATTTTTGGGCTATGAATGCGCTAGCAAGGTATTATATGTTAAAGATTAAACGACTACTCGCTCAAAATTCAGTTAGTCACTCAAATAATGCTGCAACATTTAACACTTATCAATACCTTACTTTTATTTAGTACCGCATTTATTGCCGGTGGTCTAAATGCTGTGGCAGGTGGTGGGAGTTTTATTACATTTCCAGTCCTGATTTTTACGGGTGTTCAACCTATCGTCGCTAATGCAACAAATAATACAGCTCTTTGGGTTGCAGCTTTAGCGAGCGCGAGAGCATATCGTGATAATTTAGATATAGAAAGACGAAAACTATTGTTACTATGTGGCATCAGTATATTAGGTGCAATCATTGGTTCTATGGCGTTGCTGTATACCTCTGCTGATGTGTTTAAAAAACTGATTCCCTATCTTTTGCTGCTAGCAACGTTAATATTTACTTTTGGTGAACCTCTTAAAGCTTGGTTTCAACGACAAAGGCAAAAATCTTCGTTTGAATCTCCACCACTTTTTAATATTATGGTTGCCCAACTAGTAATTTCCATTTATGGTGGTTTTTTTGGAGCAGGTGCGGGAATTTTAATGTTGGCAACACTAACATTTTTAGGAATAAAAAATATTCACAGTATTAATGCCTTTAAAATGTTTCTAGGGAGTTGTATTAATGGCGTCGCTATCATTCCTTTTGTTATTGCTGGCGTAATTGCATGGCCTCAGGCTATTTTAATGGCTGTGGGTGGTTCACTTGGGGGTTACTTTTGCGCTCGCTATGCGCGTAGACTTGAGCCTAGCTTAATTAAAAGATTTGTCATTGTTGTTGCTTTTAGCATGACTATTTACTTTTTTATTCATGGCTAGCTTAAATTATGGGCAATTCACTGATGGGCTTGCTTCTTCGTAACGAAATTTAAATATACATAATCAACTACTTGATAAATACGATTGAGTAACTCTATAATACACTTCAAGTACGAAATCTCGACCAATATACCGTAGTTGTATAGGATTCTTATGGGCAAGTCGCAAAAACAATAGCGACTTAAAAAGTTTATTAAACTGATGCAGGTTATAGCCGTGAAAAGTTTACAGGCTCTACAATTTTGGTATCAAAGAATCGTGAGAAGCTTGTCCAATCTAGGCTCAATCCAGAAATTTGCTTGTCTATTTCTAGCAAGTGCTGTCTTGAGTATGGCGATTGCTTCCTGTTCGGGAAGTAGTTTGGCTGTCAAACCTGATGTCAAACTTCGACTAGTTTCTTTTTCCGTGACAAAAGCTGCTCACGACCAGATTATTCCTAAGTTTGTGGAAAAGTGGAAGCAAGAACATAACCAAAAGGTGACTTTTGAGCAAAGTTACGGAGGTTCTGGAACTCAAGCAACAGCAGTGATTGCTGGTTCTCAAGAGGCGGATATAGTACACCTGGCTCTACCTTTAGATGTGAACAAGATTCAGCAAGCAGGCTTGATTAAGTCAGGTTGGGAAATAAAATCACCTAGAAATGGTATTGTCAGTCGGTCAGTGGCTGCGATTGTCACTCGTGAAGGAAATCCAAAAGGAATTAACACTTGGGCAGACCTGGCAAAAGATGGAGTGAAAGTGATTGCTGCAAACCCAAAAACTTCTGGGATTGCGATTTGGCAATTCTTAGCTTTCTGGGGTTCGGTTACTCAAACAGGTGGTGAGGAAGCAGCAGCAATAGATTACGTTACGAAAGTTTATAAGAATGCTCCTTTTCTGACAGCAGATGCTCGCGAAGCTAGTGACTTATTCTTCCAAAGAAATGAGGGAGATGTCTTAATTAACTACGAAAATGAAGTAATCCTAGCAGAGCGAAGTGCGTCTAAGTTACCTTACACAATACCACCGATTAATATTTCGATTGATAATCCTGTGGCCGTTGTAGACAAAAATGTTGATAAGCACGGAACAAGGGAAGTTGCAGAAGCATTTGTAGATTTTCTCTACTCTCAAGAAGCTCAAAACGAATTTGCAAAACTAGGATATCGTCCAGTTAATCCTATTGTTACTCAAGCAGTTAAGTCCCAATATCCCCCAATCGAGACTATCTTTACTGCTCAAGATTTAGGTGGTTGGGATTATATCCAAAAAAGGTTTTTTGGAGATGGAGGTCTTTTTGAGAAAGTTCGTGTTCGTAGTAGTGGTTAAGCGCTTCATTATATAAGCCGGCGCTAAAGCGCTACTACAAACTTTTTAATTAATTTTATTCAATTAGTAGCTTATGAGCATTCACAGTCAGCTAAAAAAAGGCATTTTCCTAACATCTTTGATATTGACTACGTATACTACTACGGCTTGTAGTAAGAACCAAAGCCAACAAAATCAAGTAAGTATCGATGGTGCTGCTGTTGGTTTTTATATTTCTCTTGCGGTTGCGGAAGAGTATCAAAAGCTTAACAACAAGGCTGTTGTCAGTGTCGCTTCTAGTGGAACTGGTGGAGGTATAAGTAAATTTTGTGCTGGTGAGATTGATATTGTTGGTGCTTCTCGGACTATCAAAGATGAAGAAATATCTAAATGTCAAAAGAAAAATATTGAATTTGTTGAGTTACCAATAGCATTAGATGGTATTGCCGTTATTGTCAATCGTGAAAATGATTTTGCCAAATGCCTGAAAATTGATGAGTTAAAAAAAATGTGGCAGTCGAAATCTGATGGTAAGATATTAAGTTGGAATCAAATTAATCCTAAATTTCCTAACGGGCAAATAAAACTTTACGCACCAGCTTCTGATACTGGAACCTTTGATTATTTTACTCAAGCTGTCACAGGAAAAGCCAAAAATAGCCGTACAGATTATACTCCTAGCCATAATCAAAATACTTTGGTACAGGGAGTTGCTGGTGACAAATATGCTTTGGGATATGTAGGAATTTCTTATTACACTCAGAACCAGGGTAAGTTGAATTTGGTTGCTGTCGAAAGCCCAACAGGTAAATGTGAAAAGCCTGTTCCGGTTGACAATGTGGTAAAAAATGTTTACACACCTCTATCTCGTCCATTGTTTATTTATGTCAGCAAAAAATCTCTGGATAGCAAACCATCAGTTAAAGAATTTGTTAATTTTTACTTAGATAATTCTTGGAAATGGGTTGATAGTGTAGGTTACGTAGCCCTACCTGATGAAGCTTACGTCAAGGTAAAACAAAAATTTATTGAGGGTAAAACTGGCACACAATTTAAAAAAGCAAAACCAGGTCAACCAATCACAAATTTTATTTAGTAAAGAAGTAGCTAGAGTTTGGCATTAAAACAAAGAAGAAAATTTTACATCGAGGCTAATTGTATATGGCAAATGCAAATTATCTGGAAAATTATCCAGCATCTTCACGGATATTAGAGAAAAAAGGGTCAGAAGATATCCAAGAAAAGATTGTTGCAGCAGTATTATTCTCTTGTGCTTTGGTTTCTGTTCTCACAACTTTTGGTATTGTTATAATTATCTTTCAAGTAACCTTTGAGTTTTTTCAGGAAGTTTCTCTGGCTCAATTCTTTCTAGATACTAAATGGACGCCTCTATTTGCAGAGCGACATTTTGGTATTTGGCCTTTAATTAATGGTACTTTATTGACGACATTCATTGCAATGGCGGTTGCTATCCCACTAGGTTTATGTTCGGCTATTTATTTGAGTGAATATGCTCAACCGAAAGTCGCAGCAATTTTGCGTCCAGCAGTAGAACTTTTAGCGGGAATACCTACGGTTGTTTACGGTTATTTCGCGCTCTTATTTGTTACACCAACCCTAAGAAAATTTTTCCCGTTAGAAATTTTCAATGCTTTGAGTGCGGGATTAATGATGGGGATAATGATTACCCCAACAGTCGGTTCTATCAGTTTAGATGCAATTAAAGCTGTTCCACGTTCTTTACGTGAAGGTGCTTACGCATTGGGAATCACCAAATTAGAATCTATTTTTAAAGTTGTTCTTCCAGCAGCACTTTCAGGAATTACAGCTTCGATTATTTTGGGTATTTCCCGCGCTGTTGGTGAAACTATGACTGTTGTCATAGCCGCAGGACAACAGCCAAGAATAACGGTTAATCTGATGGAATCAGTCGGAACCATGACAGCTTATATGGCACAAATTTCTGGTGGTGATAGCCCTCGTGGTACTCTCAACTTTAAAACTTTATATGCTGTAGGTGCTGTTTTGTTCGTAATTACTTTGGTTTTAAATATTACCAGTTACTGGATTTCTAATCGTTTTAAAGAAAAATACGACTAAAATATACCACCACAAAACATGACTACTACTCATAGACAGGACAATTACTTTGACTCTGATGCTGAATTTACAGATAATATCGATAGCCGGGAAAGTCTAGGTAAAGTATTTGAAATTGTTTTTCTCCTCGGATTACTGATTGGTTTATTTGTTTTAGCGCTGCTAGTTTTCGATATATGTAAAGACGGTTTACCTAGATTATTTACACTCAATTTTGTGACTGAAACTCCTTCTCGTTTCCCAGAAGATGGAGGTATCCGTCCGGCAATTATCGGTAGTGTTCTGTTAGGTATTATCGTAATTGTCACTGCTGTACCGATTGGTGTAGGAGCGGCTTTATATCTCGAAGAATATGCACCTCAAGCTTGGTGGACGACTATTATTGAGATTAATATCAGCAATTTAGCTGGAGTACCTTCTATTGTTTATGGATTACTTGGTTTAGGAGTTTTCAACTATTTGCTAGGCTTTGGTCCGGTTTTAATTTCTGGAGCATTAACTTTATCTTTGCTTTCTTTACCAGTTATTATCGTCACCTCTAGAGAAGCAATTCGTTCAGTTCCCGATTCCCTGAGACATGCTTCTTACGGCTTAGGTGTTACTAAATGGCAAACAATTAGTCAACATGTTTTACCTTATGCAATTCCCGGTATTCTCACTGGGCTAATTATTTCTGTCTCTCGCGCTATTGGTGATGCGGCTTGTTTAATTGTAGTTGGTGCTGTAAGCTTTCTCACCTTTGACCCAGGTTTGTTTAACAGATTTATGGCGCTCCCCATTCAAATTTTCAGTTACATTACTCGTCCAGAACCAGGTTTTGCTAACTCAGCAGCAGCAACAATTATTGTGTTGATTCTCTTGATTTTGGCTTTAAATGGTGTAGCTATTTATGTCAGACAACGCTTTGAAATTTCTCGGTGAAAGAAGAGGTCTTACTTCGTTTATTTGGTGTATCTACTTGGTTATGGCTCATTAATTGAAAAGTTTGCAAATACAGGAAAAAATAAACAATGACATATAATAACAATAGAAACACTTCAGGTAGTACCACTCTCAGCGAACAAGATACAACTGTATTTGATGTCGAGGGTGTAAAGGTCTACTATAATGGGTTTTTAGCACTGCTTGATGTTTATATTCAAATTCCCGAAAAACAAATTATTGCTTTTATTGGTCCTTCTGGGTGCGGCAAAAGTACTTTACTACGTTGCTTCAATCGGATGAATGATTTAATAGCGGGAGCAAAAGTTGAAGGTCGATTAATTTATCGCAATCGCAATATACATGACCCTATTATTAATTCAGTAAAATTGCGTCGTCAAGTGGGGATGGTTTTTCAAAGACCAAATCCTTTTCCTAAGTCAATCTATGAAAATATTGCTTTTGGACCCCGTTCTAACGGTTACAAAGGTAATATAGACCAGTTAGTAGAAGATTCTCTCCGTCGTGCTGCAATTTGGGATGAGGTCAAGGACAAACTTAAATCAAAAGGTACGGCTTTATCGGGGGGACAACAACAACGGCTTTGTATTGCCAGAGCTATCGCTATGAAGCCAGATGTATTATTAATGGATGAGCCATGCTCTGCTCTTGACCCAATTTCTACTCGTCAAGTGGAAGAACTTTGTTTGGAATTAAAGAAGCAGTACACTATTATTATGGTCACACATAATATGCAACAAGCTCAGAGAGTTGCTGATTGGACGGCTTTTTTCAATACTGAAACCGATGGTAAGGGTAAACGTCGCGGAAAATTAGTCGAATTTAGCCCAACGAATGAAATATTTAGTAATCCTAAAACTAAAGAAGCTGCTGAGTACATTAGCGGACGTTTTGGTTGAAAAATTATTCGGGAAATGTTATTCGACAGGGTATCAAGATTATCTTACCTAATTTTTCGGCACAAACAAATATTCGCCAAAATATAATCACTCCTGCAAAAGACAACCCCACCCCCAACCCCCTCCCCGCACGCGGGGAGGGGGCTACATCTTGTACACACAAATTACAATAGACCGTCACTCCGTGAACGCAATGACAGGTGTATACATCGTAGCCCCCTCCTCGCTTGCGGGGAGGGGGTTGGGGGTGGGGTTATCTTTTGCAGGCACGAAAATTTATAGGGAGAATTTAGCAGATTGTTGTAACTCCAGTTCCAGTTCTAGTAAACTCGGTGTTAGAACAGGTAAAAAAGCTACTTCCCGCAATCGTCGAGCTGTTCCACTAGGCTTTAAATAAGCAGTATCACCCTTTGCTTCTAACTCCAGCCAAACAGAATCCAGAGCTAATCTAAATAAAGCTAAACGCAGTTCTAATAACTCACGCTTTTTAGAGTCATCAAAACAACGAGCAGCACTCAATTTCCAGACTTGAGCCTCCAGTTGAGCTAGGGTAAAGGTACTGTACTTTAAACGATTAATCAGCGCTGTCTCATTATTTCCGTCTATGCTTTGCAAGGTTTCCATTATTGACCGTCGCGCTATACCTAGCCCCAAACCACACTGTAAAAGTAAAAATGTCGGACGAATTTTTGATAAGAAGGAATCAGCATCTTCACTGATAATCCACCTATGGGACAAACGTACTTGGTTAAAATGTAGAGTACTTGTCCAAGACCCTTGCAGACCCAACATTTGTAAGTCTTCTCCTCGCTCTAGCCCTTTAACCAATGAAGGTACAGCAACAATTAGTGTTTTTCCTGTGTCTGTTCGTGCGACAATTGCCACCACAAAATTCTCTGGTTGCAGGTTAGAGACCCACGATAGAGAACCTGACAGAGTAACTGTTTCTTCATCCAAGGAAGCTTTAAGTTGGGTTTGTTCAATACCGAGTTGATGCTTCGTAGTATTGAAAAGCCCTGTAGCCCCAGAAGACTCTGCTTGTTGCATTTTGGGTAGAATGTGATACTTCAACCAGTGATTGGGACTATTAGCTAGATATTCAATAAATACTCGCTGACACCAGAAGATAAACCCACTGGTAAGACATTGTTCTGAGACATTAGAGATTTCTTCCACCGCACTGAGCAGTGTTCCGTCATCCCCACCAAGATTTTCTGGTACACCAGATGTTAATTTTCCTGCTTTTGCCAGGATGGTAAGTGACTCTGCCGCACTGCATCCGGGTATCCCATCATTAAGCCATCCAGCCCGCTCCGCTAACGACAATTCTATGGTTCTGTGCTGGCTAATCATTAGTTTTCTCCTCAATGTAAATTTCGGATTGTTTAATATTGATTGAATCCGGCAGATGGCAGGAGGCTTTTAGACGGGATTTGGTCTACCTACCCTGACACCGCTCTAGACGAGGGCATTAAATTCCTTGGTTATTAAACTACGGTTTATCGATAGAGAATTGGGTTTTTGTTAATATGTACTTTTGCACAATTTCCTTGTAAGCGCAAGTAGATGAAGTTGGAAAATTCCTACAAAAGTAAAATACAAAACTTAACATTACAAATCCCAAATAAATATTGTCTCTGTACTCTGCTTGTGAGATACTAATTCCATAAAACACGGTAATTCGGTCAAGTTACCGTAGTATATTAAGGTTGTGGCCAAAAAAGAAGTAAATATGGGTTTAAAAATCCCTATTTTTACCTTTCGGCTTTCAACTTCATTCTTAAGAACATCAAGGAGATTAGAACAATGGTCTTAGATGCATTTACCAAAGTTGTTTCCCAAGCAGATACAAGAGGAGAATACCTCAACAATGCTCAGTTAGATGCATTGCTGGGCTTTGTCAAAGATGGGAATAAGCGCATAGATATTGTCAATCGTATTTCCAGCAACTCATCAACGATTGTTACTAATGCCGCACGCTCTTTGTTCGCTGAACAGCCTCAGCTAATCGCTCCTGGGGGTAATGCCTATACTAGCCGTCGTGCAGCCGCTTGCTTGAGAGATTTGGAAATCATACTGCGCTATGTGACTTATGCCATTTTTGCAGGTGATGCTAGTGTACTGGATGACCGTGCCCTGAATGGTTTACGGGAAACTTATTTAGCATTGGGGACACCAGGGGCTTCAGTTGCTGTAGGAATTCAAAAGCTGAAGGAAGCATCGATTTCAATCGCTAGTGACCCTAATAATATTACTCGCGGAGATTGCAGTTCCGTGCTTTCAGAAGTCGCGACTTATTTCGACCGTGCAGCTTCAGCTGTCGCTTAGTCAAGATAATTCGTAATCAAAAATTCGTGATTTCCTTTGCGTCTTCGCGACTACCTTGCGGGAAAACCTCCGGTTTATGCGTGAGCGTTCTAATTCCGAAAACCTGAATTGAATCATAAAGGAGACTGAAAACCATGTCAAAAACGCCTTTAACAGAAGCAATCACAAGCGCAGATTCTCAAGGTCGCTTTTTGAGCAGCACAGAATTTCAAGTAGCTTTCGGACGATTCCGTCAGGCAGCTGCAACACTAGAAGCTGTAAAAATCTTATCTAGTAAAGCGCAAAGTCTGTCTGAAGCAGCTGCAAACGCGGTGTATCAAAAATTTCCTTATACCACCCAGTCACAAGGTCCTAACTACGCCTATGATGCGCGAGGAAAAGATAAATGTGTGCGTGACATTGGCTACTACCTGCGAATTATTACTTATGCATTAGTTGCTGGTGGCACAGGGCCAATAGATGACTATCTACTTGCAGGTTTGGCTGAAATCAACAAATCTTTTGAGCTATCTCCTAGCTGGTACATAGAAGCTCTCAAATATATTAAGGCTAATCATGGTTTAAATGGCGACCCCGCAGTTGAAGCGAATTCTTACATTGACTATGTAATCAATGCTTTAAGCTAGCAGATGTTTTGAATTCGCTAATGACCGCTGAGTTTAGCAAAGGTATATGATTGCGTAGGAAGTATCATACTGTTGATATACTGGCTTCACAAGTTTACGGTGGGAGCAGCGACTGTTTGCTGACATGTTTGTGGGTAAGAGAGTAAATCAACAGGTGAAGCTTCCTACGTAAATTTTCTTTTGCTTCCAAACAATATTTTAATGTTCGCAGAATGACTACCAAAATAGATTCTCGCTTAAACACCAATATCCAAAGTTCAGAAGAATTGAACAAAACAGATTTAAGTAATAACAAGCTATTTACAATACATAGTTACGAAAATTCACATAAACACTAAAGTATAAAACATACTTGCTTCGTGCGATATGAACTGACACGATTTGTGTAAGAGTTACTACTGCAAATCTATCAAGTAGCAGTAGATTTAAATTTAGCGCAATAACATGCAGCCAATGACACACACAAACAGAAGCAAGATAGGAATATTAGGCACAATAAAGCAGTTATTTCCTTCATCCAAGCAACCCTTATGCAAGAGTTCTGCTTTGATAAGGGTGGCATTTTCGAGCAAATTCAAAAGTCTCGCTAAATTCTAAGTATCGTCAAATGTAGAGACCTTACATGTAAGGTCTCTCTTCATGTGCTACTTTGCTGAACTTGTTTTCAGGACGCGGCAAACCAAGATTTTCACGTAGAGTTTGACCTTCGTACTCGGTTCTAAACAATCCTCGACGTTGTAGTTCAGGTATCACCAACTCTACGAACTCATCCAAACCATCGGGTAAATAAGGGGGCATAATATTAAAACCATCAGCCCCATCATTGACAAACCACTCGGATAATTGGTCAGCTATTTGTTGAGCTGTTCCCAAAATGGTTCGATGTCCGCGTGCCCCAGCAATTGCCAAATACAATTGCCGAATCGTTAAATTTTCTCTTTGGGCAAGGTCTGCTACCAACTTCAAGCGGCTTTTGTGGAGGTTAGTTTCAGGAAGATTTGGCAGTGGTTCATCCAAAGGATAACTGGATAAATCAACTCCACCCACCAACCCAGAAAGCAGGGCTAAGCCAACCGTTGGATGAATTAATTCCTGAAGCTGGTCGTATTTTTCCTTGGCTTCTTGCTCAGTTTTCCCAATTACAGGAAACACTCCGGGCATAATTTTTACATGTTCTGCTCGGCGTCCAGATTTAACCACTCTTTCTTTTACATCACTATAGAAAGCCTGAGCTTCTTCCAGGGTCTGCTGAGCAGTAAAAATTACTTCCGCTGTTTGAGCCGCAAGATGCTTCCCATCTTCAGAAGACCCGGCTTGGATAATAACTGGATATCCTTGAGGTGGACGAGCAATGTTAAGGGGACCGCGTACCGAAAAATGCTCTCCTTTGTGGTTGGGAATATGTAGTTTATCGGGATGAAAGTAAATGCCTAATTCCTTATCCCTTAAAAAAGCCGAGTCTTCCCAACTGTCCCAAAGCGATGTCACTACATCCACAAACTCTTTAGCACGTCCATAGCGTGTAGTATGTTCCATATGCTTTTCCTGGTTAAAGTTTTTCGCTTCGGCTTCAGTTGCAGAGGTAACGAGATTCCATCCAGCACGACCACCGCTGAGATGGTCTAGGGACGCAAACTTGCGAGCAAGATGATAAGGTTCGTTATAGGTGGTGGAGACTGTTGCCGCTAACCCAATACGCTGCGTGACTACGGATAAGGCTGATAATAAAGTCAGAGGTTCAAAATGGGCGATTTGACCCAAACGGTTCAATGCCTCAGTCTCAGACCAACCCCAGACAGCCACGTTATCTGCGAGAAAAATCATATCAAATTTACCCCGTTCTGCTGTCTGCGCGAGCCGTTGGTAATGCTGAAAATTCAAACCACCGTCAGCTTGTGCGTTGGGATGTCTCCATGCTGCTACGTGATGACCGGGACCGGGTAAGAATGCGCCTAGTTTGAGTTGCTTTTTTTCGCCCATTTTCTTCTCTTTATATTGATATTTTGGCTAATCCAACAACATTTAATCATAAACTACGGCAAATCGATAGATTTATGATAGATTAGAATATGTAAAGAAAATTAATCTTGCGGTATAGTCAGGGACTTAAAGTACGAAAGTTAAAATTATGCAACTACAAGAAAAAATCTTACAGCAGAAAATCAACGTAACGAAAACAGATAATCGTCCTCCCGTGGCAATTGCTCACGTGAAATTAATGGTAAGTGATGTTTCAATCGCGACTAATTTTTTTCTCAAGCTGGGTTTGAGATACATCCATCAATCAGAAAATGTAGCTGTTTTAGAGTTACGTGGAGGTACACACTTAGTTTTAAATAAGGCAAATATTTTCTTAGGCTCTGGAACAAACGCACCTTTTGATTTAATGGTCGATAATGTTTTTGCTACTAGGGAATATTTTCGTCAGTTGGAGCTGAATCCTTCTGAAATTGAAATAGAGGGTATTCATACTTCATTTAAGCTAGTTAGTCCAGATGGTTATATTTTCAAAGTTACTTCTTCTCATACTTGTGGGAGATTAGTGTAAATAATGACAAACAAGACTCCAAAATCTAAAATCTAAAATCTAAAATTGCTTCTCAAAATTAGAGGGGTGGAGATTCTGGTAACTTCTCAGGTTCCGTTTTGAACCATTGTTGGTAAATTTGCCTATACGTGCCATTTGTTAAAGGAGTAATTTCAGTGGTAACAGCAAAACTAAACACCGAAAATTCCAGAGCATTAAAACGAGAAGATAGTTTGAATGTATGGGATAAAAGCTTACAATCAATCGTGATTTTGATACATAGGTTATGGTGGCATACAAAAGGTTATGGAATTATTTTTGGTATGATGGTACTAGTATTATTTACTATGACTTTTCTTTCTCTACGCTCATTTGGTAATATGTTTATCAAATTTAGATTTCAAGAAGAAGTGGAAAAAACTGGTTGAACTAAGAAATTATGGGTACTCATTTAAATCAACTCAAAAAACTACTAGCTATTTCTTACTTAGCTCCTAATTGGTTTGAATTTTATCAATCGATTGTATCTTGCCTGGGTCGTGTATTATTGGTAGAAACAGAGCTTAGACAGGGTGAATGTGACCCTCTGGAAGACCCATTATTATTAGACAATAAGTTAGACCTTGCATTTATTTGTGGATTGCCTTTTATTAAGCATTATCAAATTTTTCCTCTTGAATTAGAGCTTTTAGTTGCACCAGTCATGCAAGCAGAGCGCTATGAAAACCGTCCGATTTACTTTTCGGATATAATTGTCAATACAAAAAATGCATCTGCTAAATTTGAGGATTTAGAAGGTAAAATATTTTGTTATAACGACTTAGGTTCAAATAGTGGTTACAATCTGCCGTGTTATCGATTAGTTCAGGGTGGATATTCGTCTAATTTTTTCGCAAAAGCTATTCAATCTGGTTCTCATCAGCGCTCAATTCGATGGGTAATAGATGGAAAAGCTGATTGTGCAGCTATCGATACTATTGTACTAGAGCAAGAATTACGCGACTTTCCGGAATTGTCTGATTCTATACGAGTAGTCGAGACACTGGGACCATCTCCGATACCCCCTTTGGTAGTGGCTCAGGGTTTAGGTGTATCAGTAATTCAGCAGATGAGGTCGGCGTTATTTAATCCGGATGTTGAATTGAAAGCCGCAATGGCAAAAGTAGGAGTAATGCGTTTTGCTTCTGCTGAATTGAGAGATTATGAATTGATGCATTGTAGAGACGTTACATGTAACGTCTCTACATTTGGGAACAATCGTTTCTACGTTTGGGAATAATCGCTATTGAATGTGTTGTTGCGGAATAGGTAGCATTTCACCCCATTCTATTCGCTGCAAACCATCGCTTGTGGCTAACACAATTAAGCGGTCTCCTACATTAACTCTGGTTTCGTATGAAGGCATTAACGAATAATTATTTTGTAAATGTTTTTGGTGAAGAATTGGCACAACATTGTAGCCATAAGCAATTTCAGCGATGATAAATTTCTCAAGAGTATCGCCAGCCTCAATATTGTATTCTGTAACCATTACAATCTGATTGTGAAAGTGAAACAAACTTAAGACATTTTCGCCAAAAGCAGCACAGGCAAAGACTTCCGCAGACAAAGCAGCACCACACAAAACTTGAGCATAAGGAAATAGAGGAGCTATATTATCACTAAATCGGCGGTTGCGGGAATAAATTACCAACTTACTACGAGGATTAATCGCGTGAGCCATCAGCCCAATTTCTAAATTTTCCATATTATCATCCCCCACTAAAATGATGCTTTTAGCACGGGAGACATTCGCTTTAGTTAGCGCTTCATGGTTATTTCCCAAAACAAAAGGCATTTGAGGTAGAATGCTATGGTCAATAGGGGTACTATTAACTCCTACTACAGCCTGGTTAAGTTCTTGCAATAAAACTGCTACTCGCTGACCCAATAAACTTAAACCAATTACCACTACATGATTTTGTTGTGGTAGTGCAGGGCGTCTACTAAAAAACCTGAACTTGGAACCTAACAAAGCGTCAGTTACTGTCGCATACAAAACCCCCACGAAAGCTTCTCCTACTAAGGTTAGTCCCAAACTAAAAAAGCGCAGCCACCAGGGCATACTTTCTGAGGGTACTGGTTGTGATGCATACTTAACGCTACCAAATAAATCACCGTATCCACCTAAAAGCAGAACTGCTGTGGCAAAAAAAGCTTCTTGGATAGTGATTTCAGGAAAATACAAGCTGTACAAAACTATTCCCATAAACCAGAGGACAAATACAGTCATCAAATAAATTGTTGCGACTTGCCGAATTTGACTTTGGTTTTGGTAGTAAGATTGCCAAAATTTTACTATTTTCTGCTTTAAATTCTTTATTGTTATGCTCAGTAGAATCTTTTTTAATCCTCGCTTTTTACGTCGATAATTTTTGACATATGATTCCTTAAAGTTTTCTAACTGATGCACAACTTCTACGTAAATAAGCGTATCTCCCACTTTTACAGAAGCTTCTGGTTCCCAGTCATAAAATTGTTTTGGTTCATAAGATGAAACTTTTGTGTGACTTAAAATACGCCTAGTTTGATTATTAAGTGTATGTACTATCTTCGCATTGCACCACTTAGAATCTGGTTTAACTTGGTGTTGTTTTACTTGAAAAAAGTGTCCATCTAAATTAAAATATCCGATAGTTTCAGAGCCTAAAGCTGTTAAAGCAAAAGCATAAGCTGATAACTGGGTCGGCTCAAATGCAAAAAAATTACCAAGATTTTTTCCCAAGAGTTCGTTAAGATTTTGTTTATCAGAACGTACAACCAAGCGTATTTTGGGATTGAGACGTCGCGCCGCAAATGCTGCTTCAATATTCATACGCTCGTTTCTAGTAACTAAAATTACCGAACGACATTGATGTACATTTGCTTCTTCTAAAATACTTGGTTGACGGCAATCCCCTATAATTAATTTTTCCAGTAAATTTGGTATTTCTGGGACTTCCCAATGTTCAGGTTCTTCTTCGTCAATAGCGATAACACTAACGTCATAATCGTTAAGGGCTGCTATACAATGCTGTCCTAAACTTTTTAGCCCACATACCAGTATTTTGTCTAGTTTTGTATCACGACCATTGGTAGATTGAGACGCACCTTCTATTGATGACAACATCTGCTAGTGCTAGTGATAAGTATTCATTTGAATTATATGATAAAAAATTCCACAAATAAAAAGTAGCAGGCAGGGACGCTTATACCCACCTACTACCAATGCTAGAATAGGATAACTTTAAGAATGCTGATAGAAAGGAACATTCTTAACCGTAACTTAACCAATATTGTGTATGAGCTTAATTGTTAAGTTACCTAATAAATTAGAATTTGTATGTAATATTAATTTTTTATGCTTGTATTCAGCAATACAGCGTTTAATTTTAAGTTAATTGCGTAAAGATTATGAATTGATTGCTCCTGCTTCTCAACTTTGAACACAGCATCTAAATAAACCTTTTCAAATAAAGCTCTTTGAGTGTGACTGCCACCAATTTCTTGCAATCGTGGTAAAACAGGTTTGAGTTGAGATATTGCCTTAGACCATTCACCATTAGCATATGCAACTAAACCTCTGGCTGTAGGAATAGCTACTTCTAACCACTTATGACGTAAGTATGGATGAATACTGAGAGCGTGCTTGTGCATACTCAATCGCATTTCATTTGATAAATCAGTATGTCCTGCTCTTGTGAGTGCAAAAATATAATGTAAATCTTGGAAAGGTAATGCATGTTCGTGAAGACGAGATATAAGATAAGTACTTAATTGTTGCCAGCGATTTCCAACGTCAATCCCACGCAATTCTAAGCGCAACAATAGTGAGATTGCTCCCACTTGGTCTTTAGGAGATTCTTTCTCAGCGCGACCCCAAACAAGAGTATCGTACAATTGCAGTACTTTATCTTTCTCTCCTCGCTCCAAATAATATAGTGCCACGTGCCACCAATTGTGTGTATACAACATTGAATTACAATTTTCCCAAGTGTCCGCGAGACTTTCCATCCAAACAATACCCTCATTAACTCGTCCCTGAGTTTCCATAACATGAGCAACAGCATGGTGTGCCCAAGGGTCGTAACGATTCATTGTAGTTGCTGTTCTAGCCATTGTTTCTGCTTCCACAAGCTGATGACATTGTTCTAAACCAAATGCTACCATTCCATATAGATAATGATTCTCCCGATTTGCAGGTAAAACCCGTTCGGCGATACACAATAATTTTTCCTTCTCACCTAAATAAAAATAATGATACTGCCCTTGCTGAACTGAAATTACATCACGAGGATATTCTTGTGCAATTTCTTCGTGTAGCGCAACAGCTAAATCTATCTTTTTTGCAGACCAAGCTTGTATTGCCTGGATATACAATTGTTCTCGCTTTGTTGTTGCTTTTGCTAAATTCCGTTGAGCAGCTTGTAAGTGAAGACTAGCTTTTTGCCAAGCAACTGAATTTTCCTGAGCTAGATAATGAGCAGCTGCGTACCCATAAAGCAATGCACAATCAGGGTCACATGCAATCCCTTGAAGAATATAAGCTTCAGCATCCTTTCCATAGCTCAAAGCTTGACTAGTAAATATATTGATAGCTGTGATGACCTCTGGTGAGTCTGTTGTTACTTCCAGTCCCTGAAAATCTTTTAACATTTTTTATTCCTGGCATTATAACTAGTGGTTTTAAGCAAGCACATGCATAAGTGCTAGATTTATAAGCCACAATTCTTAACTACTGTTAATCAGTCGGAATACCGTATTTAATTTTTGAGTATCTCATAATCAACATTAAATGACAACCCCCAACCAGTTGCAAATATTGCGAAAAGCGCAATAAGTTTTATTTATTAGATTGACAATTAAAAACAATTGCTTTTATGGGTGAAATTTTTTAGAGTGGAATCGTACAAACATCAGGCTCAAGTTATAATTTCACACGCGAAAACTGAAAATATAAAAAGAAAATAAGAATCATTCGTCTAGAGTTTTGAGGTGCAAGTTCAACAGATTAAACACATTAAGCTAATGGAATTTTGCCAATGGAGCTATCACACAAATCAGAATACGCAATTCTAGCCCTATTGGCGTTAGCAGCTTCTTATCCTACAGGAGAATCGCTACAAATCCGGCAGATAGCGGAAATTCAAAATATACCAGTACGCTATTTAGAACAATTATTGGCAGTCTTAAGACGTGGAGGATTGATTAAAAGTATACGCGGCGCAAAAGGTGGCTATATACTGTCGCGAGACCCTCGGACAACTACTTTATGGGATGCATTTAACTGCATTGAAGGTCTGGAAGGAGTCTTCCCCGATTATAAGGCTTCGTCTAAAACAGTTGATAGTAGTATAATTCTGGAAGTTTGGCAGGAAGTTCAGGGAGCAGCTGTCTTGGTATTACAAAAATATACACTCCAAGACCTTTGCGACCGACGACAATTTTTTCAGCAGACACTAACGATGTACCATATTTAGCTGTAAAACATTTATTAAAACATATTTTTTAAGTCAGGAAATCTCGTAATAATTTTTAAAACGCTTAATTTAAGCGTTTTTTTGCATTTTCGATAAATTTAATTTATCAAATAAAGAAGTTAAAATATTTGTTTTTATGGAAGTACATAAATTAAAGTGAAAGAGTTGAAAGGGTAATAAAGCTTCACAAAAGCGAGCAGAACTATATTTAAAGCTCATTATTACTTTAACTCAAGGTAATTACTAAGTTATACTAGTTCGTAGTTTAATATATGTACGCTATAAAACGTTTAGTCCGTAAAATTTTTAAAATTCTAAATTCAATTTTGAGGTTTATTGTAATGGAATTATTTAGACCCTTAAAGGACAATGCGAATAATTTAACCAAGAAAAAATTTAGAAGTCCTGACAAAGTACGCGACCATTTAGCAAATGAACGCACCTATTTAGCTTGGATGCGTAGTGGTATAGCACTGTTGGGATTTGGCGTTTTGATTGTGCGTATACGTATCCTTCGCCCACCTTTAGCCCCTCAAGCACCTGGTAATGGTTGGAAATTAGGATTAGCTTTTGGGGTTGTCGGTTTGTTAACAGTGATATTTTCAACGCAACACTATTTTGTAGTTAGTCAAAATATTGATGAAAATACTTATAAACCAGCAGACCGTTGGGTGCTTATCTCTAGTTTCGCAGTTTTAATGTTAGGTCTAGGGGTACTTTATTATGTTTTTAATATACCTATAGAAGCATTAAATACTGTAATTGTTGAATAAATTAAAAAATTCAACCGTACCCCTGGAGAATGGAATTCGCCAGGGGTATTCGGGGTGTATAAAGTCACAAATTGGATATCTAAGCTCCAAAACCAGGTAAGAGTGTATAAGATTGACTTTTAATCAAAATAGAAATTCCCAAGGCAATCAACACAAACGGGAATACTTTTCTGCCATAGCGAGCAAGGAGGGGAGCCATGAGTGGATTGCGAGTCATGTGGAAAGAGAGGAAACACCATAGCCCAACAGTCAAGTAGCAAACAGATAGAATCACACCTAAACTTGGGAGATTGCTACTAGCAAACAACGGTACGTAAATCCCAATGTTGTTACCTCCATTAGCAATAGTCACAGCAGAAACGCGGTAAGTTTGAGGGTCGCGTATAGTTGCCCATAGTGATTTTTTATGACGCTGAGGTTTATCATCCGAGGGTAAATTAAGTGTTACAGCTTGCACTGTATCCCCCTCCTCTTCTCGACTCAGTAAATTACTTGTACCAATGAGTATAGGAAGAAAGCCTAGCAATCCAATCCATGACTCTGGAAGAATTAAACCGCCAAAGAAACCAGGGAGACTAGCAAATACTAACGCGGTGAATCCCAGAAATTCACCTATAACAACATGCTTGGTATGAAAGTGACGATTGACTTTTCCAAAGAAAGCAGTTAAATACAGATTGTCGTCAAATGTAGTTGCAAAAGCCGCAGAGAACCCAATAACTAATGTTTGAATTAACCAAATCATAACCGTTACTCACAATGATTAATGCTGTTTATTCTAGTTATTCCTAGTCTTTATCTGGTTGTAGAAGTGAGAGTTGTTGAAGGTATTATCAAAACGCTTTACCCAGCACTACCGCTACAGATATCGAAAATTATAGTTGCCTTGTACTGTTCATATCATTTAAGGTATATCCCGTTTAAAGTTTTTTGAAGATAATAGATACCAATCAAACTGGTACTCTTACCAGATATGTTTGTTATTGCATGACTTCAATAGTATGGCTGTGAACTATATAAAAGCAAATATTATTTTTTTTTAAACCGATAAATAAAGGTGATTGATAGCTCAACCCGTTACTACACCTACGTTTTTATACTGAACTTGCAAGTTTTAGGTTTTGGATTTTGGATTTATTTCGTAGTTCAAAATAAAGATTTATACAAAACAAAACAGTCTAAAATCTAACAACCAAAATCTTAAATCCTTTGGTAATAATTTTGTTTTAAGCATTCTCTCTACCGGGAAATTTTTTGGAAATGCAGAAATTCAGTAAAGCTTACGACACTTAAATATTGCCGAAATCCTTGTAGAGACAGTAAAATTTACCAACTCTGCAAGGATTTTAGGTAACGTATAACTAATTATCGAGAAGGTTTGCTCAGAATTAAGCCGCTCTTAAAACCTCAACATTAAGCTCTAATTTTTCCCCTAACCATAGAGAGTGCAAAGTATGGTCAGCCAAAGCATCCCCGGTATTCGGATGAACAAGAACATCTAATCCCTCACGAGAAAGCATTAACCAAGGAACAACCTCTGCAAACTGGTTTGGTAAGAAGGCAACTTGATACATCGACTTTGGGTGTGGCCCAACGGGTTCATCACGCCAACGCCCTAGTTGTACCTCAAATCTAGCGCCTAATTCTTCGCGAACGCGAGCCGCTACATCACGAGTGTGGGTATCGTAGTAGACATGAGCGTGAAAACCAGTTATTTCGATGCTATCTTCTTTCATCGTTTTAAAATCTAATGGGAAGTACTTATTTCCCTCCAATCAATTCTACATCGCAAAACTAAATTCAAAAAAATTTTTAACCAAACATATATTCATCTGGTTTTACTCTCTTTTTAAATGGCAGCACAGTTCCTCCATTCACATGTCTTTGTAGCCAGTCTTCCAAATCTAGTAACATTTCCTGATAATCGAGGTCTCTATGAATTGCATGACGACTCTGGGGATACTCGTAACGCTCTTTGTCAGGGAAACAAATTTTTTCAAACAGTATACGACTACCTTCTGGACGCGCCACTTCATCGGCTCCACCATGTAGAATCAGGATGGGCACTTGTAAATTTGCCACATGAGATTGAATCCAAGCTTTCGTAGCTAAGTATTCAGTTCCAAGACGGGCACTACCCCTAGAGTGCATAAGTGAGTCTTGAGTAAAAGTCTCTAGAACGTTTTGGTCACGGGTAACTCTAGAGCTAGCAATACCAACATTAACTGCAAACCTTGGCATCACTAGCGAAAGCGTACGCCCCAAAGTTAATTTTACAGGTGAGACACCAACCTGTCCCACAGGTGTAGCCATTACAATTGCACCTTGTATTGTTTTGGGATAACGTATGGCATAATCTAGTACAATCACTGCGCCAAGACTATGACCTAAGAGAAAATGCGGGTACGTTGGTTCTTTTTCCTCAATCAATCTAAGAAAAGCTTTTATATCTTCTCGAAACTCAGACCAACTATTAATATGTCCTCGCTGACCTTGTGAACGTCCATGACCGCGTAAGTCCAAACCATAGACAGCGTATCCAATATTTACCAGATGTTCAACTACATTGTTAAACAAACCACTGTGACTTCCTAAGCCATGTACAATCCCTACAACGGCACAGGGATTTCCCTTTGGATGCCAACTTTGATAGTACAGATTCAGTCCTCCTGTCCCTTCCAGATTTCCTTTGCGGTGTTTCATTGTTAAAATTTTTGGTGGTAATTATAACTTTTGGCATAAGGATTACCCTGAATCTAGAATCAGTTATGAAAGTTACACTCATTGTTCAATCCTTTAGCCTTCGAGCTAAAGCATTTACAGATTTGTATGACAGTTATTCATAGCTTGTAATAAGGTCAGTAGACATTAAGATATTGGCAAGCAAAAGAGACCTAACTCACTGAAAAATTCAATATAGGAAGATAATTAACTATTAATTTTTCAGTCTTACAGACTTACCTTTTATTATGTACGATATTCCGACCAAGTTACCGTAGAATATTTCAATCTAGAGCATCTCACAGATTTTTGCCAAAATCAAGAGGTATTCGCAAATTCTTCAAAATAATAAAATTAAAGGTATGCAATTTTTTGTAAAAGCTCAAAATAATTTATGAAAAGCTTACAAGTTCCTGTGATTGATATCAGTGCTTTGGTTTCCCATAATGACGAACGCCACACAGTCGCAACTCAAATTGGACAAGCTTGTCGTGAGTGCGGCTTTTTCTATGTTGTCGGACATGGCGTAGATGAAGGTTTACAGCAACGTCTGGAAGAACTCAGTCGTCAGTTTTTCGCCCAAGATTTGCAAACTAAACTTCAAATCCGTATGGCTTTGGGGGGTAAAGCTTGGCGAGGATATTTTCCGGTTGGTGGTGAGCTGACATCTGGGAAACCCGACTTAAAGGAAGGGATTTACTTTGGTGCGGAACTGGGAGAAGAACATCCACTTGTGAAAGCTGATATTCCTATGCATGGTTCTAACCTTTTTCCATCGAATATTTCGTATTTTCGCGAGACTGTGCTGGAATATATGGAGGCAATGACACAACTTGGACACCAATTAATGGCTGGTATTGCTCTCAGCTTAGGGTTGGAAGAGTCTTATTTTACTGACCGTTACACGTACGACCCACTAATATTATTCCGTATTTTTAATTACCCTCCAAATCTAGCTCCCCAAGGTGGTGAAGAAAGTTGGGGTGTGGGAGAACACACCGACTATGGGGTTTTAACGATTTTAAAACAAGATGATTTAGGGGGATTGCAAGTAAAATCAAAGTCAAGTTGGGTTGCTGCTCCCCCAGTTCCTGGTTCTTTTGTATGCAATATTGGGGATATGCTAGACCGGATGACGTCTGGGTTATATAAATCCACACCCCATCGAGTGCTGAATTTGTCGGGAAAACACCGTCTTTCTTTCCCCTTTTTCTTTGACCCCAATTTTGACGTTGAGGTGAAGCCAATTGCATTAGATGGAGTGGTGGTAAATTATGATAAGCGGGAACGTTGGGATGAAGCTAGCGTTCATGATTTCCGAGGTACGTATGGGGATTACGTTTTAGGTAAGGTGTCGAAGGTTTTTCCAGAGTTACGGAAAGCGGTATCTTCGTAATTATTGGCGATAAAAGAATAACTTTTGGTTATTGGGTCAAAAAAAAATAATATTTGATTTTACTGATTAGGGAGCATAAAGTAAAAACAACAAGCAGCAAGTTGCAGATGGAGCAGGGCAATGTGGTAAGTGGGTTGACATTGCTTACACTATCCGGAATTCTTTTCGGCTTTTTAGAAGCTTATTAGTAAAATTTTTGAGGTAAAAGTAAATGTTAGAGCAAACTGTAAATACTTCGCTTCATACTGGAATAGAAATTATCGTACTACTACTATTCCTGGTCTTGTTAGAAGTAGCTAGCTTCGCAGTTCTCTCTAAATTTCTTATGTTTGCCATTTGTTCAGATACTAAAAAACGAAATTAATTGGAATGATTAGATTGTAAGGATTTGCGAAGTGTTACTAATGTAAGAAGACTCACAACAGTAAGGTAGATACGTTGTAGCCATAAATTACTCAAAGTAAGGCTAATACGTCCACCAACAATCCCACCTATGAACATAGTAAAACCGAGAATAGCACCTAGCTTATAATCGATAACACCCTGCATCATAAAAATTAAAGTGGCAGAGAGTGAGGAAAATATATTAATAAACTTGGTCGTAGCTATTGCTTGAACAAATGTCATGCGAAATAGCATTACATAGGCTGCTGTCAGCAAAGTAACATAGCCACCACTAAAAAAGCCGCCATAAATACCAAGAACAAAGGTGGCTACATAACCGAGAATTTCTGCTACTCGTGAAGGTATCGTCTCTACTGGAGCTACTCCTGCATTTCGGTTAGCAATTGACAGAACTGTAACCGTAATCATTGAAATAGAGATAATCAACGGCATTGATTTTGAGGGTATAACCAGAACAAGCAATGCTCCCAAAATGGATGCTGTTAACGTTAAAACTATCAATAATGGTAAACGCTGACGCTCAATAACTCCTTTGCCAACAAATGGTAATGTGCCACCAATACTCATTAAAGTTAGTGCCAACATATTAGTAGCAAGGGCAATACGCGGTTCAATCCCAAACTGAAGCATTATAGGTACAGTGATTAGAGAAGTACTACCAGTAATGACGCTGATAACACTTGCTATGAAGAAAATTGCTATTAGAGTAAATAATTGAATGGTTGTCAAGACAAATATTCCTTTTTGTTTAATCCAATTTATCGGTCGAGACACCCAAGTAAATGATGAGAATAGATTATCATAAATTATACTTTTATGTTACCTTTATTTTTTGACCTATTTTGTAAAGAGCTAATTTGTAAAGAGCTAATATTCAATTTTTGAACGAAGAAAAAGGAAGAAAATAAATATTTCCTATTTATCAAAATAATTTAAGCTAATTACCCAATTTAATTAAAGAATAATTCATTGTTTTTCTCTAAAAACGTTCTATAAAGGCGAAATGCTCACTTTTATAGAATTTAGACCTGCTAAACTGAGAGTGTGCCTTGCTTTTGCAAAAGAGAGGAAGTTTTAGGATGAGGCAAATTACTTACCATATCCAAAACTACGGTAAATCTATCGTTTTACAGTAGTTAACTGCCGCTAGTGAGACTATTGCATAAATTAGTAGAACATGCAAGTACTATTTTTTACTAATTAAACAACCCCTCAGTTTCAAATGGCACTAAGAAAAGCACCTCTCACACCCCTTCACTAAAGTTCGGGCTGAAAGCTTAAACCCGTTAAAAACGGGTTGTAATCTAAGTATAATAAGGGTTTTAGTCCGTTTACCCTTCGGGATAACTTCGTTAACAACGGACTTTAGCTTTTAGCCCGAACTTTAGTGAAGGGTATCTGTGAGCATTACAAGCGTGCCATCCCCCCCAGTTCCCCACTCCCCAGCTAGGGTTTACATAGATTAAGTTTTGTTTAGATTATCAGAATACTATGCGAACTACTTGTTTTTTTACTAAAAGTGTGCAAAGCTTTGTTATAAGAAAAACTACTATATCTTGATAAAGTTTTAGTAGTTTAAAGAAAAAGTGCTAATGTATAGTCAGCAAACGTAAGAAAAACAATAATTTAGGTTGCTTACAAGCTGCGACCACTAGCACAAGGGAAGATTATAGGTTGTATTACCGCATTGGCGTTAAAAAGACTGAGCCTCAAAACTACTACTTGTAAGAATTGGGTGAAGGCAATGCAAAAGAATTTAACTACCGATTTTGACCTAAACTTGAAAGCGATCGCACTCGGTTATCGCAGCTGCTGGGGGTTGTGTTGTTCTCAGTAAAGCTTGAGGGTGCAATAGTTTGGCTGAAGACGGATACCTTATAGCTGAAACTGGCACGGAGGTGTGAGGAATGTAATTTTTCATACTTATCGCATCTCTTCTGCCCTTTTTTTAGATTGCCAAAACTTTGTTTTCCAAATCTCAGTAAAGATAAGCGGAACAGGGTAGCCACTGCCAATCAAAGTAATTCAAAATAAAAGTAGTTAGTAATTAATTTTTAGGGGTTTAATTACAAATTACGAACTAAAAACCGCGAATTACATTGCTTGGCAGCGCCTACCCTGGGAATAACAAGCTCATTTCCAGGCAGCTAACTAGACTACAAAATACAGCCATGAGGTTGTAGGTTTTCCCTCTGCAACTACTAGCGGATAGCAGTTTTAGGATATGACTGCTATCTATTCTCTAAAATTTATCAAGGGGTGATAATTATGACGGTTTACATTAAAATTTCCGAAAAAGTCTCACTTTGCACAAATTTAGGAGCTTCTTTGTTATTCCGTTATTGACAAATAGCTTCATAGGTATAGGCGCAAGGTAACTCCTTAATATCGTTATTCAGAGTTCTATGTCGGCATGAGGGTGTATCTACATTTTTTGCTAAGCAAGCTAACTCACATCTTTTAGATTTGCACAAATAGATTTGCACGAATTATTTTATGGGTTAACTCATGGAAGGTATTACCCTCTATGATAAATGCTTTACTAGGTTCATTCCTAGTAAAGTTTTCCAAAAAGTTTCTCGAAAAAAATGAGAAGAGTATCTTTAGACCGGAGATAGTCAAAAATAGATTAGGAATTTGGTAATGGTGCAATTATTAGAAGTCCAAACATCTCAAGATTGGTTTTCCATCGCATCTTCTCTTTCTCAAGAACTTCGTACTAACGCAGTTGAACGTGATATCAAAGGAGGAATTCCTAATTTTGAAGTGAAAAAGCTGCGTCAAAGTGGCTTATTACCATTAGTAGTCCCTAAAGAATATGGCGGAATAGGTGCAAATTGGGTAGAGGCTCTGAACATTGTTCAAGAATTATCAAAAGCTGATGGTTCTATAGGTCAACTATATGGAAACCATCTTAATTTAACAGCCTTAGCTCATGTTTCAGGAACCGCAGAACAAAAAGTAAGATACTATCAAGAAACAGCAAAAAAAAATTTGTTCTGGGCAAATGCTATTAACACCAGAGATACTAGATTAAAACTTTCTGTAGATAAAGAAAACTTTCGTATTAATGGAATAAAAAGTTTTGGTACTGGTATTAGCATAGCTGATTTAAGAGTATTTTCAGCTTTACAACCTGGAGTTGATTTACCCATAATCTTCGCGATTCCTAAAGACAGAGAAGGATTAATTTCTAATGAAGATTGGGACAACTTTGGACAGCGTCGTACTGATAGCGGTAGTTTTACATTTAATAATGTTTTGGTAAAAAGATATGAGATTTTCGGGCCTGCCGAACCTCCAGAGAATGCATTTTCGACGTTTCTTGGCATCATTGCCCAACTCACAAAAACCTATGTTTATCTCGGAATTACTCAAGGTGCCATTGAAGCAGCAAAGGAATATACAACTACTACCACTAAACCCTGGATTACATCAGGAGTAAATAGTGCTAGTAAAGACCCATATATTCTTTATCATTATGGTGAATTTTGGATTCAACTCCAAGCAGCAATTAGTCTTGCAGAACAAGCCGCACAGAAAGCTCAATCCGCATGGGACAAGGGATTAGGCTTAACTTATAATGAAAGAGGTGAAGTTGCCATTGCTGTATTTGCAGCTAAAGCATTAGCAACTCGTGTCGGCTTAGATATTACTAATCGTATTTTTGAAGTAATGGGAACCCGTGCTACAGGTAACAAGTATGGCTTCGACCGTTACTGGCGAGATTTACGTACCTTTACTCTACATGACCCTGTGGATTATAAGTTGCGAGCAGTGGGTGATTGGCTACTAAATAATGAATTACCACTCATTACTCAATACTCATAAATAAAATTGAAAAGTTTTGCTGTTAGTCTATTATGTAGAATAGAATATAATCTATTCTACATAATTTTCTCATCAAAAGAATATTAATAATAGTTAGATAAATGTCACAATATAAAGTTTATTTAATATTTTATATTTCAATAACAAATTATAATAAATATGGTTTCAATTGAATTTCATCTCCGTTACAATCTACGGTTGGAGTGGCTAATACCCACTCCTTATCTAAAACTTATTTAAAAAGCATTTATTAAAAAATTTTAGAATTAAATCTCCTCGACAATTATAAGGGTAGAAGTAAGTTGCTGCCCTATTTTATTGAAAATAAACACTATCAACAAATCAGATAAAACACAAATATAGCAATTCTCTTTTTATTAAATATACAAGGGCGGGCAAGGATGCCCACCCCACAATAGTTTCGAGATAAGTGTGAGCTAGAAATATAAAGATTATTCCGATTTTGCCGCAGCTTAGGCTAAGATATACGGTAACTCGATTGATATGCCGTATTATATAGTAACGGAGCATCAAGGTGAATGAGGTATCCAAACAAAAAACTTCACGCAAAGCAAACCAGTTCACAGAATCTGTGATTCGGGAGATGACAAGGGTTGCACTACAATACGGTGCTGTTAACCTAGCGCAAGGATTTCCTGATTTTTCTTGCCCGCCAGAATTAAAAAAAGCAGCCTACGAAGCAATAGAAGCGGATGTGAACCAGTACGCTATTACTTGGGGTGATAAGGCTTTTCGTAATAGCATTGCCGAAAAAGTTAAGTGGTATCTGGGCTTAAATATTGACCCTGAAACAGAAATCACTGTTACCTGCGGTTCTACGGAAGCAATGGTGGCTGTGATGTTAGCAACAGTTGACCCCGGTGACGAGGTGATTGTATTTGAGCCTTATTACGAAAACTACGGGCCAGATGCGGTATTAGCCAGCGCGACACCTCGTTATGTCAAGCTGCATCCCCCAGAATGGACATTTGATGAAACAGAACTGCGTCAAGCTTTTAACGAAAGAACAAATTACAAAGCGAATTAGCTATTAATTAATAAATTTTCTTCCTTTACTGTTTGTTATGACAACTCACAATAATATTTTACAAGCAATTGGAAAAACTCCATTGATTAAACTAAATAGAGTTACACAAGATATATCATCTCAAATTTATGCAAAAGTAGAATATCTCAACCCTGGAGGTAGTACTAAAGATAGAATAGCTCTCGCCATGATTGAAGCAGCAGAGAAAGAAGGCTTGCTAAAACCAGGTGGAACAATAATAGAAGCGACCGCAGGCAATACAGGTGTAGGATTAGCAATGATAGCAGCAGTAAAAAAATATCGCTGCATTTTTGTGATGCCTGATAAAATGAGCCAAGAAAAAGTAAATTTACTTAAAGCTTATGGTGCAGAAGTAGTAGTTACTCCTACATCTGTAGCACCAGATTCTCCAGAAAGCTATAACGGTATAGCTGAAAGATTAGTAAAAGAAGGGTAAACCTTTACCAATTTTAGATGAAGAGGTTGATGCTTCAGAAGCTTACCGAGTATTGTTGTCTGGAACAACAGGTATTATTATCAAACGGAATGAAGTACCCATTGGATTAATTACAAGAGCCGATTTAATTAGATATTGGATTGATGAAATCGAGGAGTAAAAAAAATGGAATTTGAAACTAGAGCTATTCACGATGGTCAGGAACCAGACTCAAAAACAGGTGCTGTAATTGTCCCAATTTATTTGACTTCTACCTATCAACAAGAAGCGATTGGTCAGCATAAAGGTTACGAATACTCTCGTACAGGAAACCCCACTAGAACAGCACTTGAAGAAAGTTTAGCTTCTTTAGAAGGGGGAAAATATGGTTTAGCTTTTGCTTCTGGTTTATCAGCTACAACTACAGTCTTGAATTTGCTCAAAAGTGGCGACCATATTATTGCAGGGGATGACCTTTATGGGGGAACCTACAGATTGTTAGAAAAAGTGGTGAGTAATTGGGGGATAACTACAACTTACGTTGATATTGATGAAATCACTAATTTTAGTAGTGCAATTCAAGCAAATACAAAGTTGATTTGGATTGAAACTCCAACTAATCCTTTATTGAAGATTATTGATATTGAGTTTATTGCCAATATAGCTAAGCAAAATAATCTGATTTTAGTAGTTGACAATACATTTGTAAGTCCTTATTTTCAAAGACCTTTGGAATTAGGAGCAGATATTGTTGTTCACAGTACCACAAAATATTTAGCTGGTCATAGCGACATTATTGGTGGTGCGGTTGTAACTTCCAATGAAGAACTTTATAGCCAGTTAAAATTTTATCAAAATGCGATTGGTGCTGTTCCTAGTCCCTTTGATAGCTGGTTAGTTTTAAGGGGAATTAAAACTTTAGCGATTAGAATGCGGGAACATGAAAAAAATGCTTTATATTTAGCTTATTTTTTAGAAAAACATCCCAAAATTGAAAAAATTTATTATCCAGGATTACCCACTCATGAACATCATCAACTGGCAAAATCTCAAATGTCTGGTTTTGGTGGAATGATAAGTTTGGAAATAAAAGGTGGGTTTACGGAAGTTGAAAAATTCGCTTCTCGGCTTAAATTATTTTTGTTGGCTGAAAGTTTGGGAGGTGTAGAATCACTGCTTTGCTATCCGGCAAAAATGACCCACGGTGCTTTACCAGAAACTGAAAGATTAAAACGAGGAATTAAAGATAATTTACTACGTCTTTCCGTCGGTATTGAAAATCCTCAAGACTTGAAACAAGATTTAGAAAATGCCTTAGTAAATTAATTTTAGCTAAAACACATTTAAATTGCATAATTTAAATTTACCTAACTCTTGTGGGGTGGGCATCGCAAGCCCCGCCTGAGTATGCAAATTAAATGTGTAACAGCTTATCAACAGCAAAAAAGCTAGTGTTATAGAGGTAAGTTGAGTTATTTACTCCGAAACCTTTCCAGCTTCACGACCCTCGGTTATTAAAGAAAAACCGATAATTGCTGCTGTAACTACAGTCAAGCCACGATTTTCTAAAGTATGGCTATCAATCAAAATGAAAATACCTAATCCAATTAGAACAAAAGGAACCAGATAATTGCCGTAATGGGTGAAGAGTTTAGCAAGTATTGGGACTTGAGTCAAACGATAAGCAGCGTAACACCAAACAGCAACCAATGAGAAGAAAATAAACAAAATCACTCCCAAGTTTTCCCATGTAGTGCTAGCAAATAAAGGCACATAAATACTAAGATTATCCCCACCATTGGCAACAGTTACAGCCGCAACTCCGTAAGCTTGGGGAGAAAATAAATTTTCTAGTAAAGAATTTCCAGTAGACTTTTCAGGTTGTGGTATTGTTTCATCTTCTTCAGCTTCTGGATTTAGCAAACGATTAATACCAATCGAAATAGGAACCGTACCTAAGACTCCAATCCAAGCTTCTGGAAAAAGTCTACCACCAAAAAAACTGGGCAAGCTTGCTAACACAAGCGCAGTAAAACCGAGATACTGTCCTACAACAATATGTTGGTGTCGAAACTTTGCATTTACCTGCGAGAAAAACAGAAGCAAAACAACAATATCATCTAAATTGGTAGCAGCAAATGCAAAAAATCCGGTTGAAATCGCACTAATGAAGTCATCCATTTTATTTCTCGTGAAGAAGTGCATCTGTTAATTCAGACCTAGAATCAACCCTTACTTGATTAGGGTTTTTCTGAGCAGCTTTAACAATTTCATCTAGCTCTAGTTGAAAAAGTCTGGTATTATCACCACCACCAGCTGAAATCCAAGGCATTCTACCATCCCATTTAGCAATTGCCTGTCTTTGTAAAATAGCTGGGGTCAAACTTTCTACAATTAATTGATGTGCTTTAGCTTCCCCTTTTGCCAGATTAACTCTTGCTTGTGCTTGGCTTTCTGCTTTGATAGCCAAAAATCCTGCACGTTTAGCTTCTTGTTCTGCAATTTGTTTCGCTTCCACAGCACGATTAAATTGGTCGGAAAAATGAATATTGACTAAAGAAATATCGTCTATTCCAATGTCATATGTTGATAATCGAGATTTTAAAGCTGTATCAACTTCAGTTTTTACTTGTCCTCTTGTAGTTATTATTTCTTCTGCTGTATACCTTGCCATTACAGCCTTAAGAACTTCTTTCACAGCAGGATTAATCAGACGATAGATGATAGCTTCGTGATTTCCTACACGCTGAAAAATCACATTGGCTTTTTCTGGAGCAATGTGCCAATTCAAAGCTACATCAGTGTAAACATTTTGTAGGTCTTTAGAAGAAGCCTCTGTAGAAATTTCCTGATTCTGGATTCTAATACTTAGCTTTTCAACTGTGTTCATAATTGGAATCACAGTATGAATACCTTCTCCTAATATCTCTGGTTGCACTTCCCCAAACTTCATCAGGACTCCCCGTTGTCCGGGATTAACAATTACAAAAAAGCTACAGATAATAGTCAAAACCAACAGCAATGAAACAATTCTTACTATTGCTTGTATATCTTTATTTGGCTTTGATGCTGACTTTTTACTATTAACTGTCGTATTAAATCCTAAGTTAATGACTTCAGTATCTTGCATAGTACCTTCCAAATTAAAGATTATTTTTCATTGCTATTTGATACCGTCTCAAACTCTGCCTCAAACTCTGGGTTAACCCGCTTAGAAAATCCCCAGGTAAATAGAAGTAAAATCAATGTCAACATCATCCATTGTGGTGGTACATGGTCTGGTACTAATGCTTTAAAAATTAGCCTAACACCAACACCAAATACTGTTAAATAAGCAGCATCAAGCAAATAAGTAAATTCAGCCAACCAACGCACAAATAAACCAGCCATAAATCGCAGAGTAACAATACCAATTATGCAACCAGTTATAACTAACCATGTCTTACTAGAAACTGCTACTGCCGCTGTAACACTATCAAGAGAAAACGCTAAATCTGTAAAAGCAATCAAGACAATAATTTGCCAAAAATTACAACCCGTATCTTTTTGTCCTTCTACAATTTCTTCTTCTGTCTCGGGATAAAAGTAGTTCCAAAAGTGCTTTCCGGACAACCATAAAAGATAAAGTGCGCCACCTAATTCAAACTGCCAAAACTGAATTACCCATGTCGCAGTGAAAAGTAAACCCATCCGCAGTACAAAAGCAATTACTAATCCCCAATTTAATGCTTGGCGTTGCTGAATAGGGTCTTCAACATCTTGGACTATTGCTGCTAAAGCAACGGCATTGTCAGCAGATAGAATCGTTTCTAATGCAACCAAGACTACTAACAGTCCAATTGTTTTTAAAGAAAAATCTGTGCTTAAATGTCCACTTAAATGTTGAAACATTATTTAACTCCTACTGTTGTTCTTATAAAAAACGTAGGTTGGGTTGAGGAACGAAACCCAACTTCATGCCAGAAATGTTGGGTTTCCCAAAGCCATGCCGAAGCGGCACACTGCGCGAACAACCCAACCTACGAATTGTTACATTTTTGAGCTTAACTGAGCAGTATTGTAAGGACATATATCCTTTTTTCTTGCTCCTTCTTCCTTCATTTTTTAACCGTTCTCACCACCAGTAAATGTGTTGGGAATGCGAGAGTTAACAAAAGCTTGCGATACATTTGGGACAAACCATTTCTTTTCTTCAGAAGTAACTACTTTAGGAGAGGGGAGATTTAACTCTACTTCAGATGTATCTGGATTTTTCTTCGCTAAAAGTTGTGTTCCATCCAAAATTTTGATAGCAACAGCATTAGTTTTGTCTAATCCAGAAACTTTAACGTCGCTAGGAACATAAATTCCTTGACAATCCCATTGGTCTGGTGTAGTTTGACCATTTGCTAAGAAATAAAGTTGATTTTTGTTGCCAGAATTTTCAGATTCTTCGCTTCCTGTACCATAAATTGCTAGGTTTCCACCTGTTTCATTTCGGCACTGTCCCCAATTTGTTCCTGATTCGATAGCTGCTTTCTGAAATTCTAATTCTGCTATTTGACGTTGTACATCAGCTGGTACGCTCTCTCCTGCGTTTTTCTGTAATTTATCAATGGTCTTGGTGACCTCTATATAGTCAGGACTCTTACGATAGCTAGGGTCTGCCCAAGATGGTTGAGCTATAACTAGGTTAGCAAGCATGACCGCTAATACGAGAGCAATTTTTAGAAATTTCATAGTTTTCTCCTGTGATAACTAGAGGTTATTCCAACTTATGGCTTGATTAGTTTTGGAAAAATTTAAGACTGAACCAGTAATCAGTTGAGGATTTTGATAAGGAAGCTCTATTCAGTCAGAAAATATCAAGTGAAAAAACTTGCTGTCCGCAATTGAAGATGGAATGAAGGTCGTGACACTTGTAACTAAAAATGAAGCATTCCAAATTCAAAAAAATTGTTACCTGTTTCTTTTTTCTGTAGAACTAGGTTTTTTTGAGTACACATATAATTTATGCTCTTTTTAAAGTAAAAGCAAATATTCTTCTTTGTTCAAACAATAAATATAATTTATGAATAAATGACTCGACAAACAGAGAAACCCACTTTTTAAAAGAAAGCAGGTTCCTGAAGACTTCAATTTTCACAAAAAAATCTAGATAGAAATATTATTTAAAATTACTCCTATTCACCCTTAATAATATGCCATCACGAAACTATACATTAATCCAAAAAGTGATAGAGATGTTACAACCGTATAAGTCAAATCCCTTCGACATGCAAAAGTCAATAACGAAAGTACAACGCGGATAACCGGTGTAGCAATTAATAGCAGAATCCCAAATATAATAATACTCTCATAGCTACCTGACAAAATACCCCTCACCATATCCATTGGTGAGCCAAATACTAATGATTCACCTTGAAAAAATTTGTAATTAGCAGGCTCTGCACCGTAGCGGTATAAGTATAAAATTCCACCCACCAAAACTATTGAGCAAGCAATTAGAACTCCGTATTTTAGGAGGTTGCTAATTAATTGCTCAAATTGCTCTTCACTATGGTTTTTCGTGTATGTATCAGGAAGTTGTCCTTCTTTGATTTCCTTATTTTCATCATTGTGAACTAGTATTTCTGAGGTTGCTGATTTAGAAATGTTTTCTTCTTCATGCTTCCCAGTACCTGAGTGAAGGGTGGCAAGAGAATCTTGATGGCTAAAATAAGATAGATGCATGTCACAATCCCCTGCTAAAGTGTTGTACAATATTCTCAATGCAATTTAAGACAGTACAGAATTATTTCCGCTGGTTTTACACTACTTTTTCTGCGTGACAGAATCAAATATTATTTCTTTTCAAAAGAATAATTAAAAGTAATGACGCGATTTGAACTTAGTCATCTACACTTTCATTTTCGTAAGTTTTTTGAATAAAATGTTGCAGATGCGGTTGCTCTAAACTCAGTCCAATTTCTTGTGCTTTAACAGTGAGTTGTTCTAACGTTAAGCCTTCCTCAATTGCGGTAGCTATTAAAGCAATCGCTCCTGCTCGCAATCCAGCACCACAATGAAATAATACAGGCTTAGGTAATTTATCTATTTCCCATAAGGTCTGGGCAACTAGTTCCTCATCAACAGAGTTAGATTGTAATGGAACATTAGCATAATCTAGCCCTACCTTTTCAGCGTGTTCTTGTTCATCAGCTAAAACACCTTGTTCATTAGGGGTACGCAAATTTAATACAGACTTAAATCCTTCCTCTGCGGCCTGTTTAAGTTCCTCTGGTGTTACCTGTCCACTTACACTGAAGTTGTCACTGACTTTTTTTACATCAGACATCACAATACCTCTGAAATACTCTAAGTCTCAGCACCCAATAATGTAGAAACGTTACATACATGTAACGTCTCCTTGTATCCAACGTCTCCTTATATCTAACGTCTTTTTACTTGGATTTTTTACCCACAAATCAATATACTACTGCAAATCGGTAGAAATTATGTATTTAACATAATTTTAAAATTTAACCATCATCGCACCCAATAATTATTTGTCTTCTTCATGCTAGATAAACCAACTTCCAACTAACTCCCATTAATAAGGCGTAAATCACAAACCGCAGCACACGCTGAGGTGTTAACTGGCAGAGCTTAGCACCAAGCATTACTCCAGGTACAGTACCAATCCAAATTGGAATGACCAGACCCCAGTTGACAGTTCCGAGAAAAATATGTCCAAGGGAGGTGAATACTAACAAAATTGCCGCTTGTGCCAAATCAGTACCAACCAACTTTTTAGAATCTAAGCGGAAAAAAGCAATTAGTACCATCGCGAATAGGGAACCAGAAGATACACTTGTCATGCCCACCATAGAACCTAAGGCTGCTCCCACACACATGGTATTAATACGACCAAGATTAGTGTTTAAGTCAAATTTGGGTAACTGAGGTAACTCAAAGTTGGGAACAAACCATTTGAGCAGCATCTGTCCAGTTCCTAAGAAGGCTACAAACAGAACCATTCCTCCGATTAACCGCAGAAGGATTTCATCAATATTTATAATTCCTGTACGTTCAATTAAATAAAGAGTTCCTACCCCAGTAAGGGAACCAGGAACGCTACCCAGTGCCAACCATTTAACAACTTGTAAGTCAATAGTTTCTTGTTGCCAGTGTTTAATACCACCGACTACTTTCATTAGAGTCGCTGCGACTATATCGGAACTGATTGCAACAGATGGTGGAACTTGGAAGACGAAAATCAACATGGGGGTGATAAGAGACGCACCACCAATTCCAGTCAATCCAACAATAATACCAATTAAGAAACTAAGGAAAGATAGTAGTAAGGTACTCATATTTTTTTGAGACTAGAAGTTAAACTAATTCAGGCAAGATATTTAGTAAGCAGAGGCTGGTAGATTAGTATATTTGCACCTAATAGCTGAGAAGTGTTAATTGTTTTTGAGCGTTGGGTTCTTGAGTATCGCCACTTCATTGATGCATATATCCCCACTTGAGGACTGGGGAATAAGATTTAGATTTGACATCCCCAGAAAATCATTATGGGTGGTTAAATACCGTTAAACGGCAATTTACTACATGTAAATGCAAATAACCCCGGTTAGCTACCGGGGAATAAGTTAGGAGTCTCAAGAATTTTGAATTGGATTAATGCCAAAATTATTAGTGTATAAGCCGTTGAAGAAGCTAAACCCATGAGTAATTCTTTTTTGAGGTTACGCTCTTGAGGTTGGTTTTGGAAAACATCTATAACCCCAGCTTGCATTAACAAAATTCCCAAAACATTGGAAAGCCAGTAACCTGCAATAGAACAAGGAATCAGTAAACCAGGATAAAAGAAACTACAAAGATATCCAAACCCATAGGCTAATGGGAGATTAAAAAATAAGTCATTCCACCAGGACATCGGCGATAGTAAATACCCGATTACCAAAAAAAAACTACCTCGAATTTTTCTTATAAAATCTGTAATGCTTATCCCATCTAGTTTAGGCTGTTCTAAAACCTCATCAGGGGCATTTTCTAAGATGTTTAAATCGTAACTTGGTTCCTGTGTATTTTCTATCATAAGATACTATTTCCCGATTGGTATACCGTAGTTTAATACAAAAAAAATTAAAAATCTATTAGTAAATACACAATATGTGTATGTAACATGTTGTTTTAGTTACACCACTTTACAAAGCTACATTCAAAAACGCTGTCCGAGTAGTTAAGGCTTTATACATTAGGGATTAAGACAAGTTATAAAGGAGATTCTCCGGCAGTGTATAGTTGTTTTATTTTACACATCTACTCACAAAGATGTAGAGACGTTACATGTAACGTCTCTAGATTTGTTTTATTTTTGATATGTAGGATACATTATCCCGTACGGTGGTATGTATAGTACAAAGACATTTCTCCTTTCGGAATAATTTACGATGCTAATTCAACTGGACAAGCAACAAGCATTTTTTCAAAAACAATGGACAGCTTACTCTGAAAACGCTGTCGATGCTTCAGTTTCAAAAAAGGTCGAACAATTTCCACCGGAGCATGGTGACAATTGCGATTATCAATAACTTTCACTGCTCGCAAAGTATATAACTGTAATTCCTTCTTCAACATCAGTTCGGAAATAGCTGCAGCTGCTACACCATCTTCGACAACCGCTTTCACCATTTCCCCACTGTTCAAGATGGATATCACATTTAGCTGCGACAAGTCGATACCCCAGTTTTCCAAAGCTTGTTCAAATCGTTGCTGTGTTCCCGAACCTCCTTCACGCATTACCCATCCAACGTTAGTCAGTTCTGTTAGAGGAACCACAGGATTTTCAAACCAAGGGTGAGATTTACCGACAACAATAAGTAATCTGTCGGTTCCCACAATTTCTTCTTCTAGACAAGTTTTGTACTGTTGACCGACTTCTCCTTCCACCAAACCTAAATCAAACAATCCCGATGCGGTTCCTGCACAAATTGTTTCTGCGTTAGCTATAGTACATTTAAAAGAAATCTTGGGATATAAACGTTGAAATAGACTGATTTTCTTTGGTAACCAGTAGTTTCCAATGCTAAGACTAGCACCCAAAATTAGCTCACCTCGTTGCAAATCGTTTAATTCTCGCAATCCTCGTTCTGTCAGAGCAACTTTCTCCAAGATTTTTTGTGCTTCTTTTTCAAGTAACTTGCCAGCTTCAGTGATTTCAATATGACGGCCAATTCGATGAAAGAGTTTTACAGCATACTCCGTTTCTAAACTTTGGATTGCCGCGCTTACTGCTGGTTGAGTAACATAAAGCGCTTCCGCAGCACGGGTAAAATGTAGATGTTCTGCAACTGCTAAAAAGATTCGTAACTGGTCTAGCGTCATTCCTGCCATTCTATATGTTCCTAAAGATAGATGTATGCAACTGGTTAAATGCTGAATTTCTTACCATCAACTGTCACAAGCGGTTATTACTTAGGTTAATTTTCAAATGAAGTATTTTAAAGTACTGAATTATTGCTGATTTCATGACAATTATTTTATTTTGACTAATTTTGCGATACCTGAGCTGTTTACAGAGCCTAGTAATCCTCCAAATTATTCAAAGTGATACCTCCAAGGTATCAGATGTAAGTTCGATAACTACTATTTATTAATTTAAGAAGAAAGAATATTTGCTGTAAATATTTTTCGGGGATAAATTTAAGTCATCCTTCCAACTGCAATGGTTGACGGTTGAGGCTCAACAGTCACCAGTCACCAGTCACCAGTCAACAGTCAACAGTCACCAGTCACCAGTCAACAGTCAACGGTCAACGGTCAACAGTCAACAGCCAATACCCAACATGGATGAACTAATCACAGCAATACCTACAGGAATTTCTGCATTTGCCGCAACTAACCTAGATGATTTAGTGATTTTGACTTTGTTTTTCTCACGAATCAATACTTCCTTCCGTCCTTGGCATATTGTTGTCGGTCAATATTTAGGATTCAGTCTTTTGGTTATTGCCAGCCTATCAGGTTTCTTTGGTAGTATGATATTGCCAAAACACTGGATTGGATTAATGGGGCTGATTCCTATCGCAATCGGTTTCAGCCATTGGCTAAATCCAGAAAGTGACTCTTCTGAAGATAGTAATGAAGAAACACAAAAGCCTCCTGACTCTGTTTTTAGCAGCTTATTGTCTCCACAAATTTATAGTGTTGCAGCGATTACGGTTGTAAATGGTAGCGATAACGTCAGTATATACGTACCATTGTTTGCTAGTACTGATTTAGTCAAACTTTTGATAATTTTGGGTACTTTCTTTTCACTGGTTGGAGTCTGGTGCTATGCAAGTTACAAATTAATGAGCCAAAGTACGATTGCGGATATTCTAACTCGCTATGGTAGTAGTTTAGTCCCTTTTGTTTTGGTTGGATTAGGAGTTTTTATTATCTTACAAAGTCACGCTTTGAATCCATTAGCTTTAGGTGCATGTTGCTTATGCTTGATAGGAATAGTCAAAAAATATAAACCATCGGTAGAAGTAGAAGAAAATTAGTGTAAGGTACAAAAAATGTCAACTAACAAAACAAATTATGTATAGACTAGTTGAAATCATAATTACAGGTATTGCATCCTTTGCTGCTACCAATCTAGATGACATTATTGTCCTAACAGTTTTCTTCGCACAAGTAAATTCTAGCTTTCGCCCAAAACACATAATTTTCGGGCAATATCTTGGATTTATTGCCATTATAATTATGAGTTTACCAGGATTTTTAGGAGGATTAGTTTTAGACAAAAAGTGGATTGGAATATTAGGCTTTTTGCCAATTATTATAGGTATTAGCAAACTGCTTAATCGAAAAGCTGATGAAACAGAAGTTCAAACAGTAGTAGAAGAAATAAACTCATCACATCCCGGTGCATCTTTTATGTCAATATTTAATAGTGTTATTTCACCACAAACTTATAAAGTCGCAGCAGTAACTTTCGCTAACGGTGGAGATAATATTGGAATTTATGTTCCCTTATTCGCTAGTAGTAATTTAACAAAACTAGGAATAATTTTAAGTATTTTCATGGTGATGATTGCTGTTTGGTGTTGTATAGCTTATCAATTGACTCGCAATCCTGTGGTTGCAAATATTTTAACTAATCGCGGAGATGCTATTGTTCCTTTCGTATTAATAGCTTTAGGCATTTATATATTGATTGATAGCGAGACATATTTATTACTAACACCATCTAAATAAGTAAATTATAGAAATTTATAAAGCGTGATAAAAGTATAAGGAGGAAAAAAGTTAAATTCACGTAGGATGGGTTAGGCGCATTTGTAGCACTTAAATGGAGACTCTTTAAGTCATATGAAGCGCCGTAACCCATCACCTTTGAGCAAAGAACACTGACAGGATTAAGGAGAAATCGAATGAAATTATTTAGTTACTTTCTACTGCTTTTAGTAGTTTTATTGAATTTGGTGTTTGCTCAACCATCTTGGGCAGACGCACCAAAAATTACGAAAAGTCCAGAATATAAAGAACTAACAAAATCACTGGATGTATTAACAAGCAAATTGGAAGCAGCAAAATCAGGAGAGCCACTACCAAGTGACTTAACTATTAAAGACTTGCAAAAGAAAGTTGATGAATTGTCCTTTGAAAAATATGCTTTAGAAAGAGGACTAAGCTGGGGTCAATGTACAAACGAGACAGGTAAAACCATAGCTGTTTACGGACCAAAATCTAAAAAAGATAAGTCTGAATCCTCATACGACAACGCACTTTATTTTTTAGGAAATGGTCAGACAACACCTACGGAATGGGATTGCCAAGGTATTTATCTTCCTAGCGATACAAAAATAGCGAATTTAAACACCGACCCTAACCAAAACTTAGATGGTGCTATAGCCATCAAAATACTAAAAGGAACCCAATTAGTAGCCAAAAGCAATCCAGACACAGGTGTATTAGAATTAAATACTAACCCCAGTAAAATTTTCCAAGCAGGAGATGTAAAATGGTATATCCCAAATGTACCAGCAGCAAGCATCGCTTCAAGAGTGCCAAACGTTCCCCAAGGTGAAGAATCAGATTAATTATTATGTAGAGACGCGATTTATCGCGTCTTGGTCTGGGATTGAGACGCGATAAACGGAGACGTGATAAATCGCGTTTCTACATAAAATTTATAAAGAGGTATAGTAATGTGAATATTTTAGAATTTTCTTTACTAGTTTGGGTCGGTTCATTTACAGCAGGATTAATAGGAGCATTAACTGGTTTAGGTGGTGGAGTCGTAATCGTTCCTCTACTAACTTCAGTCTTTGGTGTTGATATCCGCTATGCTGTCGGAGCCTCATTAGTATCAGTAATTGCGACATCTTTAGGTGCAGCATCTACATATATAAAACAAGGCTACACCAATTTACGGTTAGGGATGTTTTTAGAAGTAGCCACAGTCGTTGGAGCCATAGTTGGAGCTTTAGTTGCCACAAAAGTTTCAGTTAAAGCATTAACTATAATATTAGCAATAGTCTTACTATACTCAGCATACCTCTCACAGCAGCCTAAATTAGAAGAGCCAGAAAATGAGTCAGAAGATAATTTAGCAAGTTACTTGCAACTTGGTGGTGCATATCCTACTCCCTCAGGATTAATACCTTATCAAGTTCACTCTGTTCCCGGTGGTTTTCTTGTCATGTTTATCGCTGGTATAACTTCTGGTTTACTAGGAATTGGTTCGGGAGCATTTAAAGTTTTGGCAATGGATAATGTGATGCGAATCCCTTTCAAAGTTTCCACAACTACCAGTAATTTTATGATTGGTGTAACGGGTGCAGCATCAGCAGGAGTTTATTTAGCCAGAGGATATATTGACCCAGGTTTATCAATGCCTGTAATGTTAGGAGTATTACCCGGAGCTTTTTTAGGAGCAAGAATTTTAGTGGGAGCAAAAACTCAAGTTCTAAGACTTATTTTCGGCTTTGTTCTAGTAGCTATGGCACTAAAAATGGTATACAACAGCGTAATAGGGGTGTAATAAATGGATAACTTTGATTCTTTGTGGCGCTCACTTTCATTAACATCTTATAAAAGTGAAGCAGCTGTATTACCTTTACAACCAGAAGAAGCAGATAGTGATGTAGAAGCATTAAAACAGCGAGCTAACTATATTGACGGGAAGCTTGAGAATATTACAAAAAATGAAGCTGAACAACAATTGGAATTTTTGCTCAGTAACTTACTCAAATACGGAGTTTTAATTGCTAGTGCAGTAGTCTTGTTTGGTGGAATATTATATTTAGTTCGTCATGGAGACGAGCCTGTAAGATATCGCATTTTTAGGGGAGAACCATCTAGTTTTTGTCATGTCTTGGGTATCCTAAAAGCTGTTAAGTCTGGTAGTAGTCGTGGTATTATTCTTGCAGGGTTAGTCTTACTCGTTGCGACCCCAGTATTGCGCGTAATTATTTCTTTTTTCGCTTTTTTACGAGCGAGAGATTTTAGTTATGTTGCAGTTACTTTATTAGTCCTCACTTGCCTGATTTATAGTCTGTTTTAAGATAACTGTTTGGCATATCAATTAAATGATTAATAATTTATAAATCAAAAGGTTCGTAGTAGCGCTTTAGCGTATCTTCATAAAACTGAAGTAAGAATTAGGGCTAAAGTGCAACTATAAATCTAATTACAAGCGCTAAAGCGCAACTACGAACCTAATTACCAGTCTTTAACCGAACTTGATATCATTCACTACTGATTAATGATGTTCTTTGCTTCTGAGATAAAGCTTTGCAGAAAATTGCTTAATACTTGAGGTAGCTCACTAGGAAATATTCCTTGTGTAGATGATAAGCTTAAACTTATAACCCCAAGAATAAGAGCTAGCATCCTTCCAAAACAGCCTGGATTAATTTCCAGGAATAAAAGTTTTGCTTGTCCGATAACTGCAATTGCTAGTAAAACAATTCCTGATATAAAATAGAAACTATTCACAGTTAAATCCGTCATTTTTTTTTCAACAATTCATTAATTTGATGATAGCTAATTATGAAAGTAGAAAACAATAATTTAGAAAAAACTGAGAGCCAAAAGTTCAAATTAGAAATCGGTTTCAGCTTTATTAAGCAAACACTGGTTAATAATTGGCGTTCTCTGCTGTTAATTTTAATAGGAGTATATTTACCCTTACAACTTTTTGAGATATTAGCTGTAAAAGTATGGGACAATGGAACTGGTTTTCCCTGGGATGTGCCAATTTTGTTAGCAATTCACCAAACAGCCCAGCCGCAATTAGATACTTTAGCAGTTATACTGACAAATATAGGTTCACCTAAAGTAGCATTACCAGTTTCTAGCATAATTGGACTAGTATTGTTACTAAAGAAACAGTGGCGACTTTCCGCTTATTTATTTATCACCGCTACCGGAAGCACCATAATTAATATTTTCGCTAAAGGATTTATGCATCGAATTCGTCCACATTTGTGGGAGTCAGCAATGCATAAGTCTAGCTATGCATTTCCTAGCGGTCATGCGATGACGAGTATGACAACTATTGCTATTTTATTAGTCTTGGCTTGGAAGACACCTTGGCGTTTACCTGTTTTGATTCTTGGTAGCTTGTTTATATTAACAATAGGTTGGACACGGTTATATTTGGGAGTTCATTTTCCCAGTGATATCTTAGCTGGATGGATGGTTGCTTTTGCTTGGGCAATTGGTGTTTATATTGTGGTCAATCCCAACCGAAAGAACCCCACCCCCAACCCCCTCCCCGCGCGCGGGGAGGGGGCTACGAATGTGGAGATTAAACATGTTTAGTCTCTATTATTTTTAATTTTGGATTTTGGATTTTGGATTTTGAATCCTACATCGCATCGTAGCCCCCTCCCCGCAAGCGGGGAGGGGGTTGGGGGTGGGGTTCTTTAGGTTGGGGGTGGGGTTTTCTGGGGTTGGGGTGGGGTTTTCTGGGTTTTAGTTCAAAACTTACTCACATCAAACTTCAGCGTACCCTCAGTCACAATTTTAGGTAACGTCCCATCCCATTTTTCTATAGCTCGTTTTCGCAAAATATCTGCTGTCAAAGTTTCTCGAATTAATCTTTGTGCTTCCGTTTCCCCTTTAGCTAAATTAACTTTAGCTTCCGCTTCTTTTACAGCCTTCAGTGCAATAAACTCCGCTCTTTTCGCTTCCTGTTCAGCAATTTGCTTAGCCTCTACTGCATCACTAAATCGCTCGGAAAAGTGAACATGAACTAAAGATATATCATCCACCGCAACATGATAATTAACCAGTCGCGTAATTAATAAATTATCCACTCCAACTTTCACCTCACCACGCTTCGTAATAATTTCTTCCGCAGTATATTTAGCCATCACAGCTTTAAGAACTTCTTCTACTGCAGGACTGATAATTTTATCCACCACTTCTTTCTCATCACCAATTTGTCGAAAAATAATGTTTGCTTCCTCAGGAACAATATGCCAGTTGAGAGCAACATCAGTATAAACTTCTTGCAAATCTTTGGAAGATGCTTCCGCAGAAATTTCCTGCTTTTGCACACGCATACTTAACTTTTTGACTGTATTCACTAGAGGAATAATTAAATGTATTCCTTCCTCCAATATTTTTTCTTCGACTCTACCGAATTGCATTAATACACCTTTTTCACCAGCCCCAACAATCACAAAAGGCCAAAAAATGATAGTTATTAATACAATACTTAAAACAAACTTAATTAATTTATTACGCGCTTTTTTATCTTTCATAGCAAAAGAAAAGAGACCAAGGAAACTTTTTTCCCCAGTCTCATTTTTACCTTATCGGGAACACTCTGAAAATATTCTTTATGGAGATATTTTTTTAGCGTCTTCCATAAATTTGGTCAAAGATTGCTCCATCAGCAAAATATGTTCTCTGAGCAAAATCCCAACCACCTAAGTTTTCAATACTGTAGAGTTTGGCAACCCTAGGAAATTTACCCTGAACTTCTTTTGCTACTGTTTGGTTTACTGGACGGAAACCGACGCTAGCAAAATCACGTTGTGCTTCAGGAGTGAACAGAAACTTGGTGAATGCTTCTGCGACTTTGCGAGTACCACGCTTATCAACAACTCTGTCAACAACAGCAACGGGAGCATCAATAGAGATATTGGTTTGAGGAACAGTATAAGAAGGTGATGACTTTCCTTGTTGTGCAGCTAAGATAACTTCGTTTTCGTAGTTAATCAGCACATCACCCTGATTTTTTTTGTAGAAAGCATCACTGGCTTCTCGTGCATCTCTTGGTAAAACCACGACATTTCTATAAACCTTAGTAACAAAGTCTTTGGCTTGAGCTTGATTTCCACCAGCTTGGGTAACTGAACCCCACAAAGCTAAGAAGTTCCATCGTGCAACCCCAGAAGTTTTGGGATTCGCAGTAATAACTCTGATACCAGGTTTTGCTAAATCCGCAAAGCCGTTAATCTTCTTAGGATTGCCTTCACGGGTTTCTAAAGCTACTACAGAACGAGTAACTACACCACGATTTGGATTCTCACGTTCCCAACCAGGTTGAATCAAACCAGCTTGTTGAATTCTATTTACATCCAAACCTAATGCTAGATTCACAACATCAGCTTGCAATCCATCAATTACAGCACGAGTTTGAGTACCAGAACCACCGTAGCTAGTCTTAATGACCACATCCTGACCAGTTTGACGCTTCCACTGAGCTTGGAATTTAGGAATGATTTTATCGTAAGCAGCTTTGGTAACTGCGTAAGAAACTAGTGTAATTTCCGCTCTACCTGGATTCTGACTTATCAGTTGCTTACTCTGACTCACAGAAGCTGTACTGGAAATAGCTGTACCCGCTGCAAAAAAAGGAACTGCGGTACTTAGACCTACACCCGCTGTCGCTAGCAGAGCAAAGGTGCGATTTGAACGCAGTTTCCAAGGACGAAGTAGTCCGCTTTTTGCTTCTCCAGTCAAAGTTTTTTGCTCCTGCTGTGGGTGATTTTTCATGTTTTCGTCTTTTCCTTAAAGATGAATCTACTGTTAACCAGTCGAATAACCGTAGTAACTTAGCACTAAAAATAGAATGTCACATTTAATACTGCCACTCAAGCATCGCACTACACAAAACAACCAAATTTTGATAGATTTATAGGTGTATCGCATAACCCCAACCCGTGCGTGCGGGGAGGGGGTTAGGGGTGGGGTTTTCTTGAGTTGGGACGAGAAAATGTTTGCGCTTCTATTTTATGTCTCAACCTCTATATTGCCAGGAGCGTATACGGGGGTCTAGAACCTTAAACATAATCGCCATAAGTCATTAAATCATAACAATTCTAAATAAAAGAAAAATTCGGTCTTGCCAGCCTACTCCATAACATTCATCGTTAACTATATTTTCGGTCAAATCCTTGTATTAAAGGGCTTAGGAAATTTATAAATAAATGAGCAAAAGCAGTACAAATACTCAGTTTTATTTTTTATTAATTAAGAATAAGCAGTTATATAAAGATTTAAATATTCAATATTAAGGTGATTATTTAGACAGATGAAATAATCACCTGTTAGTGGCTGTACAAACTCTAATACCTTATATATAAATACTTCTACACAAACTACACCTCAAGACCGTAGAAAATATATTCAATCCCCAGTAATGAAATGGGAATAGTCAACTTAGAATAATACGAATCGTAAAAACTATTGATTTCTAAAAAACAAAGATATAAAGTAAAAAACATCAGCCATTACTCCACAAAATCAGGGGTAATAAAACATGATGCTTACTGAATCAATCACTGCCGAAATGGAAGCTTGCAAGATTGCCTGCATTGAATGCCAAACAACTTGTATAGAAACCTTAAATTACTGTAAAACTCAAAGCCACACTGAACAAAACATCACTCTCATGTCCATGATGCGTGATTGTGCGGAAATGTGTATGATGTGCGTCAACATGATTGTTGATGGTTCCGAATTTATGAGACGTACTTGCGAACTTTGCGCTGAGATGTGCGAGCGTTACGCAATTACTTGTGAACTGCTGAGTAACGATGCTCAAATGATGGCAGCTGCTGTCGTATGTCGCAAGTGTGCAGAATCTTGTAAAGCTGTAGCAATGAACTCAGCTTCTTCTTTCCGCAGACCAACTTTATTGACTGCATCAGATATAAGTTGTTAAAAAGTATTACTTAAGAAATTCCTACTTAAGAAATTCCTAAATTAAGTTTACGACCTGTATGTTGTGGCATCCAACCATCTGTGGTTGCGAAATAGCGTACTGCTTTTAAATTTAGAGATGCAGTCAGACTAAACCAATGTTCGCATCCAGCTGGAATATGGATATAGTCATGTTTTTCTAACAAAAGCTGTACATGGCTGCCATCTGGTCTTATGAACCCAAAAAGTGCTTCTCCCGACAACAAGTAAAGCGCTTCAGCATCGGTATGGGTATGGTAGCGACTGTAAGTTCTTGTCAGGGAGAAAAGATTAGCTGAACCTGGATGCAAAACCAGCAAGTCATACCAGAGAGAACCAAATTCTTGTTTAAGAGAATCAAGAAAACTGCTATGTAAATGAAGAACTTGGTTTTTTTCTGAATAATCCAGAACATCTTGCGATAGTGCTTTTGAACTATTAATCGCATCATCCAGTAATTTTTCAGAATAGCAGTTTCTGACTTGGATATATAAAGGAGCGAGTATAAGTTGAATCTCGCTTTCATTTCTGATAATTTCGCCGTTATCAAGTTTGAGGATAGACATTACTTTGGTTTTAATAGGTGGATTAAGTGGATTAAGGATTGAACCAGTCTTAAATACAAACCAATCCCGCTAGGGAAACTGGGGATTTCGACTTTTTTATATTCTCTCATTAATTCACACCCATAGCACTAATTAATTCCATTAATCCTAAATCTTTAAATAAAGGGGTACTCAGATAGCGTTCCCCAAAACTTGGCTGCACCATGACAATTAAACGGCCAGCATTTTCTCTACGTTTGCCGATTTGAATTGCTGCCCATAAAGCTGCACCACTGGAAATACCTGAAAGAATACCCTCTTCGGAGGCTAATCGTCGGGAATAATTAATTGCATCTTCATCAGTTACCTGAATTACTTCGTCAATTAATTCCAATCGCAACACCGGAGGTACAAATCCCGCTCCTATTCCCTGAATTTTGTGAGACCCAGCTTTACCACCTGTAAGTACCGCACTATTAAAGGGTTCAACAGCAACAACTTTAAATTCTGGCTTTTTGTGTTTAATTGCTTCCGCAACTCCAGTAATTGTGCCTCCAGTCCCAACTCCTGCAACCAAAAAATCTACTTCTCCGTCAGTATCCTCCCAAATCTCCTCAGCAGTTGTCTCTTTATGGATTTGAGGATTCGCTGGATTACGAAACTGTTGTAGCATATAAGCATTGGGTGTGGTCGCAGCAATTTCTTCCGCACGAGCAATTGAACCTTGCATTCCCCGAATTCCGGGTGTTAATTCCAGTTCGGCTCCATACCCTTTAAGGATTAATTGCCGTTCAATACTCATTGTGTCCGGCATAGTCAAAATCAAACGATATCCTCTCGCAGCAGCGACCATCGCTAAAGCAATACCAGTGTTTCCAGATGTTGGTTCCACCAAAATTGTTTTACCCGGACGAATTAATCCCGCTTCTTCCGCTTTAGCAATCATGCTGACACTAATGCGGTCTTTCACCGAAGCTGAGGGATTCATCCCCTCTAACTTGACCAAAATCTGAGCAAAACAACCCTCCGCTTGAGGAATTCTGTTGAGCTGAACTAAAGGAGTTCTACCAATTGTCTCTGTGATATCCCGAGCTACCCGCATTTTGTACAGCCTAACCCTACAGCATAAGTTTACCTCAATATATTACTGTAAGTCTACCAATTAACCGTAGTTTATGTATATTCTAACTGTAGAGACGTTACATGTAACGTCTCTACATAATCTAGTTCATCTGTGCTAATACACTAATCGCCGTAATCAGTTCCTCTGGCTCAATGGGTTTAGATAAACTTAGTTGAAAACCTGCTTTTAAGGCTTTATAAATAGGCTCTTTTTCGGTATGGGCTGTAATTGCAATAACACCTAAACTCTTTCCCCATTCTAATTCCAGAACTTTAACATGTTCCAACAGTTTATAGCCATCAATATCAGGCATTACTAAATCGCATATAAGGACATCCGGTTTACTTTGATTTAAAAATTGCAAAGCTTGTAAGGCTGAAGTAGCTACACTGACAGCAGCACCCTCGTATTCCAGGAGTGTTACCAATAAATCGAGACTGTCTTCATCATCATCAACAACTAATACCCGTAATCCATCTAAAGACCGATGAAAAACTGAAGAACTTGAATCAGATTCTCCAGATGGATTTTTACGCACAAGTGGTAGTTGAACTATAAAAGTTGCTCCCTGTCCTATACCTGGACTTTTTGCTTGAACCCTACCACCGTGTAATTCTACCAACTGACGCACTATAGTTAATCCTAGCCCTGCTCCTTGGTGCAAGCGAGATGTACTACCATCTTGTTGACGAAATGGCTCAAAAATATAGGGAATAAAATCAGGACTAATTCCTTGACCTGTATCGCTGACAGTAATTTGAGCATAAGCAACATCTTCATTTACAACTTCCAGCCGTACATCAACTTGTCCACCAACAGGAGTAAACTTAATCGCATTGGAAATTAAATTCCAAATTAGCTGATGCAACCGTTTTTCATTACCCAAAACTCCTTGTGGGCAATTATCAAGTAAGGAATTTAGAGAAATAGATTTTGCACTAGCCGAAAGACGCGCACTATTAATAACACTTTCAATTACAAACTTTAAATCCACAACCTCGCTAACGAGTTGCATCTGTCCAGCAACCAGACGAGAAGTATCTAAAATCTGTTCAATCAATTGCTGTTGTCGTTTCAAACTGCGTTCAATCGTTTCTAAGCGTTGATTTCTAGTTGCTTCATCAAAATTATATTTACGTAATAATTGTGTCCAACCCAAAATCGCATTTAAAGGAGTACGCAGTTCGTGGGAAGCTATAGACAAAAATTCATCCTGAAGACGATAAGCCTGTGTTATTCCATCAGCATATTTTTGTAAAGCAGCCTCTCGTTCTCGACGGTCGGTAATATCTAAAACAATACCAATTGCACGTATAGCCGTACCAGATGCATCGCAGAAAAAACGTCCCCTATCAGTCATCCAGTGAATACTACCATCAGCCCAAACTACACGAAATTCTTGCTGATAGTCTACTTTATTTTCTAAAGCGTGAGTTACAGCATCAATTACTGAATTTCTATCTTGTGAATGAATACAGTTAAGAAACATTTCATAACTGCCATCAAAACTTCCAGGACTTATCCCAAATAACTTTTCATGCATTTGATTCCAGGCAATGGAGTTACTTTGCAAATCCCAGCTCCAAATTCCTAAATCGCTTGCATCTTGTGCTAATCTAAAACCTTCCTCGTTTACGCGCAACTTTTCTTTAGAAACTGCACATTCCTGACGCATTTTTTGTTGTTCTAAACATTGACTTACAGCAATTGTAAGGCGACGAAAATGCTGTCTTTTCAAAACGTAATCACTCAACCCTGCCTTCATTCCTTCAACAGCGATTTCCTCATTGCCGCTATCAGTAAACATAATTACTGGACATTCAGGATATTTATCTTTAATTGTTTTGAAAACCACTAGACCATTGCTCCAACATAAGTGATAATCAGTAACTACTAAATCAAAATTCCCTGTTGATAATGCATTTTCAAACTTCAAAGTATCAGTAATTTCACTGACAATAAAATCAGGAAACTCTCTTTTTAGTTCCCGAATAGAAAGTAGACGGTCATTAGGATTATCATCAATAATTAGAATACGTAACATTTTTATATATATTGACTCTAAAGGTCAGAAAATAGCCCAAAAACAACCCAATCCCTAACCTAACCAGTCCTCTTTAGAGGACTTTAGCTTTTAGACAGGGAATTTATTCCCTGGCTTTTTTCTGGCTTTTATTCAACCGGATTGATATATTATGGAGACGCGATAAATCGCCGTCTCTACATAAATATTAATCTTTTTCCTCTGTGTAGAGAAATACTTAAGATGGGGCTAAAAACTCCACCCAAAAGCGACTACCTCCACCAGGTTTCGACTCGACCCCTACTTGACCTCCCATCCGTTCAACTCCTTTACGAACCATTGCTAAACCAATACCAGTTCCGGGGTACGATTCGATACCATGTAATCGTTCAAAAACCCCGAAAATTTTATCTTTATATTCTGGCTTGATGCCAATACCATTGTCTTCCACCCAAAGAAGGAAAGTTGCTTGATTAGTTTCAGCACTAATTATGACTTTTGGCTGAATACCCGGAGCAACAAATTTAATTGCATTGGAGAGTAAATTTGTCAAAATTTGTACAGTTGTGACAGAGTTACCTAATACAACAGGTAGCAAATTTACCACCCTTACCTCCGCTTGTTGCTCTCGTATTTCCTCCGACATTTGAGTGAGTGCTTGGTTCAGTACAATATTAAGGTCAATAGGCTCTAACTGTAACTGAGTACGGCTGAGCTTGCTGTAGTCCAAGAGATTTTGGATTAAGGTATTGGTTAGTTCCGCTGCTGTGACTATACGTTGCAGGTAATCCTCTGCTGTTTGGTCTAGCATTGCGACATAATCTTCCAGCAACGCTTCCGCAAATCCTTGAATGCTTCGCAAAGGCGATCGCAAATCGTGGGAGACTGAATAAGCGAACATTTTTAGCTGCTCAATAACATCTTCTAAATCGGCAGTTCGCTCACTGACTCGAATTTCCAATTGCTCGTTAAGTTGCTGTAAGTCAGTTTCAGCCTGTTTGCGTTCGGTGATATCTTCGATTAATCCCTCAATTAACGGTTCCTCTTCAGTGGTGATAAGTGTTTGAGAGAGTTTAATCCATCGTACTTGTCCATCGCTTTGAGTTAGGGGGATTTCATACAACTGGGATTGTTGCTGGGATGGCTCCTCTTCTTGCCGCTGTTGCTGCCAAAAAAGTTGCCCTAAATCTAACATTTGTGCTTCAGAGAGCGTTTCTAATTGCAATAAACGCAAAAATGCATTATTACCCTCCAAAAGACGACCTTCCACAGTACAACGAAAAACACCAACATTTAATTGATTAAGTAATGACTGTAATCTGTTTTCCAAACGAGAAACCTGACGCTCGGCTTTCGCTCGTGCTAATGTAGAGCGAGCCACAAGAGCTAAACGAAGATAATGTTTTTTTGATTTAATAATATAATCATCTAACCCAGATTTCATTGCTTCCACAGCCACTTCTTCATTTCCCGTGCTAGTAAACATAATTACAGGACATTGTGGGAAGCGAGATTTAACATCCAAAAGCACACGTAAACCATTATTCCAGCAAAGTTGATAGTCAGTAATTACCAAATCAAAACTATTTCCTGCTAAAGCCTGTTCTAATTGTGATTGGTCAGCAATTTCCGTCACCTGTAAGTCGCTGGTAAATACTCGTTCCAATTCTCGACGTACAAGAAGACGGTCATCTGGATTATCATCAATTAAAAGAATGTGGGGCATTATGATAAGGAAAAGGGGAGATGGGAAAGATGAGAAAGACAGGGGAAGTTAATAATTATAAATTATGATGTAGATAAATTGAATGGTCGAACTTCAGGTGGTTCATTGTCTACGAGCCAGTATAAACTTAAAGTCTCCACCATTTTGCTTAAAGCTCTTAAACCACTTGGTTTTACTAAATAAGAGTTAGCACCTAATTCATAAGCCAAATTTACATCACCTGGTTCTCTGGAAGAGGTAAAAATCACAACAGGTAGGATTTTCAACTGAGGGTGTTGCCTTAGCCAAGCAAGAATTTCGTGTCCTGAACGACAGGGTAATTTTAAGTCAAGTAAAATCAAGTTGGGTAAAGGATACAGTGAACGGTCGGCATATTTTTCCGTGCCAGCAAGATACGCTATGGCACTATCACCATCGTAAATGACTTGTAAAGAGACATTAATATTAGCCTTACGGAAGGCTCGCTGAGTCAAAAAAATTTCGTTTGGGTCATCTTCCACCAGTAAAATAGTGTGTACCGTGGTCATATACACCTGCTACAGCTTGAGTTCAATCCAGAAACTACTACCCTGTCCAGGAAGAGACTCAACCCCAACACACCCCCCCATACGTTCGACACCCTTACGGACGATAGCTAAACCGATACCAGTACCGGGATAGCGTTCAATTCCATGTAGACGTTCAAAAACGCGAAAGATGCGCTCTGAGTGTTCTGGTTTAATTCCAATGCCATTATCCCTCACCCACAGTCGAATCCTTCGTTGATTTTGATGCTCTGCCCACACTAACACCTGTGGTTGTACACCAAACTGGACAAATTTAAGCGCATTACTTAATAAATTGGTAATAACACGCGCTAAAGTATGACGATGAGCTAAAACGATAGGCAACGGAGACTCAATTCTTACTTGAGCTTGCTTTGCAGAAATTTCATTTCCCAGCAAGTTTATAACCTCAAACATCACATTATCTAAATTAACAGGTTGCAAATACAAATCAGCACGACTCAAACGACTATAAGCAAGAAGGTCTTCTATCAAATTCTCTAAACGTCGGGCAGAATTGATAATGCGATTAATATACTCATGACCCAACTCATCAAGTAGCTCCCCATAGTCTTCTGCTAATGCTTCAGCAAACCCCTGCATTGACCGTAAGGGGGCACGTAAATCATGAGAAACACTATAAGTGAACGCTTCTAACTCATTATTAGCAGTTTGTAATTGGGATGTGCGTTCCATAACTCGCAGTTCCAGAGTTTCATTTAAATGACGAATTTCTGCTTCTGCTTGTTTGCGCTCCGTAATATCTTCGGCAATACCAGCATAGTAATTTAGTTCTCCTTGCTCGTCAAGTATAGGGAAACCCCTGTCCCAAATCCAGCGTACTGAACCATCTGGTTGTATAATCCTAAATTCTATATTGGTTAACAACCCATTTTTTTGTTGTTCTAATTTAGCGATAACTCGTTTTCGGTCTTCTGGATGTACAGCCTCTATCCAAGATTTCGGGTGATGACGGAGACTTTGACAAGAACGTCCCCATATTTTTTCGTAAGCTTTATTTACATAAAAATTTTGACTAGAATCTGGGGTTGCAATCCAGATAATTGCTTCTAGATTATCTGCAAACAAGCGAAACCTTTTCTCACTTTCCCGTAAAGCAGCTTCTGTACGCTGATGTTGAGTCAATTCTTCTTGCAATAGACGATTAACTGTAGTAAATTCAGCAGTACGTTTTAATTGTGATATTAAGCGAGACTGTTCAATAACTTTACACACAGCTAATCGCAAACGGACAGCATTATTTTGGTTAATTTCTTCTTTGATTAAATAATCCTTAGCTCCGGATTTCAAAGCAGTTATAGCAATTTCTTCATTTCCGGGAGCAATTAAAATTACCACAGGTAAATCATCATAGCCAAGCTGAACTTTTAAACGTTGAATAAACTCTAAGCCTGTCATATCGGGCAATATATAATTTAATAAGATAGCGTCTGGCAGAAATTCTTCGCAAATTTCCAGGGCTTTTTGTGCTAGTTCTGCCTGTAAAACCCTATAGGTATACTCTTTATCTTGCTGTAGGTAATGGCGAAAATTTTCCCGGTCTTCCCAACAGTCGTCTACAATGAGAACCGTCTTTTGATTCTGCCTCATAGCTATCCCTGTGGTTTGTCAGAAATCAAGCTGCTTCTTTCAGAGAAGACAGCATTGATTAATTTTGAAGTCAAATTAAATGTATAGCTAATAATAGCAAACTTTAATTTTCATATAAATCTTTCTAATTGAATGTAGATGACATTTATATAATCTTTTTGTTTACTCTAAAGGTAGAGTTTAACTTTTATAAATTTATACCAAATGATTTTCATAAATCAGTCTGAGGCAGGAACAAACATACTGTTATATTTGGTAACACAGCAACAGATTAATTACATTTCCCATTTTCATAGATTACTGGTAATTTTTTGGGTGTTAGATTAAAAACAAAGCATTTATGGAAATTAAAAATTCTATTGCTCTCATAACAGGCGCTAACCGTGGTATTGGTAAAGCAATAATAAAAGCTTTACATAACTCAGGTGCTACAGGTATATATACAACTGCCCGAAAAATTGACACCCTTGTAGATGTAGTTGCCATTGGTAAAGAGAAAATTATACCCCTATGGTAAATGCAGTACAAGCGGGCGGGTAAGGATGGTAAATGCAGTACAAGCGGGCGGGTAAGGATGGTAAATGCAGTACAAGCGGGCGGGCAAGGATGGTAAATGCAGTACAAGCGGGCGGGCAAGGATGCCCACCCCACAAGATATCAAATCGTGTACACACAAGCCTTTACGATAAATAATGGTATTTATCAATACTAAGTAAAATATATGATTTTTTGCTTTGAGAGTTTTATCACTTATTGACATGGTATGAATTAGTACATTAAGCTTGTGTTGATGAAATTTCTTTCCTACACTAAGTTAAAACATGAAAAGTTAAAAGCTATATCCCAGATTGCTTATCCAATGAATTCAGCCACTCTATGCTCTGGATGTAACTATCTTTTGTTTCTTTATAAAGATAAAAAGCAGCATAAGATTTAACTAGTTTAGAGCGATAGATTATGTAACTGCAGTGATAAATTCAAATTATTATTGCTTATAAGCTTGATTTTAAGAAAGCCTCGAAATTAGCTTGGTAACTCGAAACTGTAGAAATTGCTTAAAAAAGCGGTGTAAATATTTTTATTAAATTAGCAAACAATCTATCATTTCGCAAGATAATCTTTATTTGCGAATGAATTGTGTATGATTTATTTTCACAACTTGTTTAATTGAAATCAGTGAACAAAAATTAAAGAAAATTAGGGTGCATTAAATACAGAATTCATCAATTAAGAGGTAATAGTTATGGCTAGTAAAAGAGATACATCTAAAGATGGTTTAAATAACAAAATACAAACATTAGTTTTAACAAATTTTAAAGGGTTTTGGCAGCTTATCCAAAGTAATGAATACCTCAAACGTAAAGTTAATAAAACGTTGCTAAATAGTCTCATCTACAAAATTCCGACTCGTCCCAATCCCTACAGTATGATGACACTAGATGAGTATATTCCTGGTACTAAAATTCCTAAGAAAACTGATACTTATACTTCTTGGGAATCACTAAACGACCGCACATATATCGGACGACATTTACCACCCAATCCAAAGTTTAACGCTGAGGGTAATCTACCAAAAGTTGAAGACTTAGCCGTTTTATATCGTAAAAGAGATGGTAAAACGATTTACTCTAGCAAATCAACTATGCTGTTCCCCTATTGGGTACAGTGGTTTACTGATAGTTTTCTTCGTATTGACCATCACAATAAATTAAAAAATACCTCCAATCATGAAATTGATTTGTCTAATGTTTATGGTTTAACCAGAAAACAAACACACCTTTTAAGAACCTTTCAAGGAGGTAAATACAAAACTCAAAAACTCAAACGTCAAGATGGTGTAGAAGAAGAATATCCTCTGTTTTATTATGCTGACCCAGTACAGGGTATAGTTGACCCTCAATTTGTGGGTCTTTATGAAGCTATCAATGATGAAAAAAGACAGCCAGCAGATAAAAAACAATATCTGTTTGCGATGGGAGTAGAACGAGCGAATGTGCAAATTGGCTATGTCATGCTCAATACTTTATGTATCAGAGAACATAATCGTCTTTGTGATGAATTAGCACACAATTATCCAAATTGGGATGATGAACGTCTCTTCCAAACTGCCAGAAATACTCTTACGGCAATGATTCTAAAAATCATTATGGAAGAGTACATTAACCACATCACTCCCTATCACTTTAAGTTGTTTGCCGACCCTGAAGCTTTTGTTAAAGAAAGTTGGCATCGTCCTAATTGGATGGCAATTGAGTTTGACTTTGTTTATCGCTGGCATAGTGCAATACCAGAAACTTTTAACTGTAACGGTAAAGCCACTCATATGGCTAAATCTCTCTGGAACAATAAAATATTAATTGACCAAGGATTGGGAGCATTGATGGAAGAAACTTGTTCTCAAGCAGGTACAAGAATTGGTTTATTTAACACTCCGGATATATTAGTTGAGTTAACTGAATTACCCTCAATCAGATTAGGACGACAATTGCAATTAGCAAGCTACAATGATTATCGTGAGATGTGTGGTTTCCCCAGAGTGACAAGATTTGAGCAAATTACTGGCGATGAATTTACTCAACAGAAACTTAAAGAATTATATGGTCATGTTGATAATGTTGAGTTTTTTGTGGGACTTTATGCTGAGGATGTGCGGCAAAATTCAACTATTCCTCCTCTAGTAGCACGCTTAATTGGAATTGATGCTTTTTCTCAAGCACTAACTAATCCTTTACTATCACCCAATATCTTCAATGAAAATACTTTTTCTCCTATTGGTTGGGAAATAATTCAAAGTACAAACACCGTTTCAGATTTAGTTAATCGCAACGTTCCTTCGTCAGGTAAAAAATACAAAGTGACTTTTGAGCTTGAGAGATAGGCTATTAACCGTCATAATAAAACGTGAGTTCGACGGATTTTAGGGACTATAAGCCTTGTCTATTAAGGATTATAAAGACTAAGGCTTAAAGCAAGTCTCAATCCTTAGTTGAGAATAAGGTCAATAACTGATAGATTCAAGAGTTACTGCTTTTATTCTCAATAAACTAAAAATTGCTAACTCACAGCAAAATCTGTAAATTGCCTTTTATAAGGTGAATGAAATCCTATAACAATATCTTGCTTAGGAACTCCCATAGAAACTAGTTCTTCAGCAATGTTTATCTCTGTTCCATTCCACTGAATCCATATTTTTTCATTTATAATATCTATGTGCATTGAGCAACCATAAACACGATGTTTATTTTCCCAGCCAACATGAACAATTTGATAATGGTCGCGTACAGTATCAAAGATTTGTTCCACTTGCACATCCCCATAAGAAAGTTTATAGCTACCATGTTTTATCAAAAATTGCTGAACGTATTCCCTATATTTTTCTAACTTATCCATCTTACTATCTCCTCAGTTTCAGTATCATAAACTACTAGTTTTAATCTAAATTCTTGAATTTGAAGCTGTAAAAATGGAAGTACAAAAAAATCATTATAGGTTTCTATATCAACAGCTAGATATAAGTTACGTTCTGGTTCTTTTTCCCTTAAAGCAGTACGGTAGTTAAGAAATTGTCCCAGAGCAACATGAAAATCAGTGATAGCTGATGGATTTAAAAAGCTTTTTATTTCAACAGCAATTTTTTCTCCTTCCTTTTCTGCTGCAAGTAACTTCTCTGCTCCCAAATCGATACGCATCTGAACTTTACCATAATCAACATACAGGGGGTCATTTGTAATAGTCCACCCATCCTTTTCCAAAGCTAATCTCACAACATCGTGAAATTTATCTTTCGCTGACATAACTTATTTATTTGCCTGGGAGTATCACTATTTTACACTATAGCCAGGGAGGTCATCAAAATCGCAGTCGCACTTTGCTAATTCGCGGTAATGTTCCCCACCGAGTTTGATAGCCTGACGTAGTGCATCGGCTGCCAAATCTTGATTTTGTTGCAACGCATAAGCACAAGCCTTATTGTACCAAGCCGACGAATAATCCTCATCGATTTTAATCGCGTCATCAAATGCATCAATCGCACCGTTTAAATCTCCCAACTTGATTAACGCTAACCCTTTATATTCCCATGCTCTAACAGATGTCGGATTTTTCTGGATAGCTGTATTATAAGCAGCATAAGCATCTTGAAATTGTTCAAGCGCGTAAAGTACCGTACCACGTGCGAGCCAAAAACCGTAAAATTCTGGGTAAATTTCAATAGCACGGTCGTAGCATATTACCGCATCGTCATATTTTTCCAATTTTGCTAGTGTATTCCCTCGCATCCACCAGGTATTACTATCATCGGGGCAAATTTTTAGCACACGGTCATAACTTAAAACAGCATTATTGTAGCGTTCATTAAGCTCATGTAATTTTGCACTCAAATACCAAGCCTGGTAAAATTCTGGTTCGATTTCGGTAACGCGATTATAAGCTACAAGCGCTTCCTCATTGCGGTTGAGTTTATCCAAAATTAAACCATATTCATACCACATATTCGCAGTTGGGGATTTGCTGCCTTCAAAGTCACGTTTCCAGTTCTCCACTGCACGGTGATATACTACATTTGCTGCGTCGTAGCGTTGTAATTTTTCCAGAAATTTACCATAGTCACACCACATCTTAGCATCGCGTTGACGACGTTTGGTAAGATATTCATAACATGCAACTGCCTTATCGTAAGATTCTTCTGCTTCTTGTGGAAGATTCATTTTTGCTAAACTCAACCCACGTCGATACCAAATATCTGGGTTATCAGGTTTGAGACGAATTTTTTGGTCATATAGCGCTAACAACTCGTCATTTTTCTTCAATTTCTCCAATAATTTCACTAATTTCACCCACGCAAGGGAATTTGGCTGGAGTTTAAACGCTTGATTATAGGCATTAATCGCATCATCATGACGACCCAATGCAATCAAAACATCACCCTTAAGCGAGTAAACTTCTCCATCCTGGACTTTCAATTGCAAAACACGTTCGACTGCTGCAAGTGCTGTTTGCCATTCCTGCTTAGCAACTAAAATTTTGGCTTTTTCATACCAGCTTCCCGTATCTTCCTGGTTTAATTCTATAGCGCGGTCAAACGCAGATATAGCTGCTGTTGTATCATTTAAGTCTTTGTAAACAATTCCCTGATAATAATAAAGCCGGCTGGAGTCTGGTTGATATTGCAAGCCCTGCATGTAAGATTTTAATGCATTTTCATATTGCTGCTGGCAATAATAGCAATACCCTTGCATCAATAATGCATCCGCGTTACTAGGTTGTTTAGCAAGAAGTGTATTAAATTTTTCCAGTGCTTCTGGGTATTTACCTTGGGAAATTAATTGGGTTCCAGTTCTATATAAATCCTTATCTTTATCGCGAAATATCCATAAAATTGCTATCAACCCAACAACCAAAAGTAGCGAATAGCCGCGAAATCCTTCACTTCCCGTGAATATTAATGTACGATTAACTCGTAAAAAGCCACCCAAAGCAAAAGTAATATTCCAAAGCGTACGACTAAAACCTTGCACAAACCACAACAAACCCATTAAAATCCAAATCCCATATTGATAAAGCCAAGCGAGTTTAGGTTTAATAGTCTGGGGAAGCCAAGGTTCAATAATCCCAAACCCGTCGAGTCCGGGAATTGGCATTAAATTTATCAAAACTACAAAAATATTTAACGTGACGCTGTAGGCTAAGGCTGAGTATGCGTAAAGTTGGAAGCTATTTTCATTGTTGGAAAGCGCTGACTCATGCCAACCAAGCATAAATGGTATTGCCAACACCGCACTAATTATCGCATTTGCCAAAGGTCCCGCTAGGGAGACAGCACTTTTCCACTTGCGGTTCCGCAGTTGATTGTGATTGATGTAAACAGCACCACCGGGAAGTGCAATTCCCCCAATCATCAAAATTAGCAATGGCATGAGTAAACTGACGTTAGCGTCGGTATACTTGAGAGGGTTCAGTGTTAAATATCCTTTTTCTTTAACCGATTTGTCTCCACCGCAGTAGGCTGTAATGGCGTGCCCAAATTCGTGTAAGCATAGCGACAGCATCCAAAAAAAACAAATTAAAACTGCGATTGTCAACATGGAATTTAAGATTTTCTTAGAGATTTTTAAACTATTTATTAAAAAACAATTTTTTTTAGACGTGTCTTAAATGTCGGTGAAAAATTGTATGTGATATATTATTTTAACCGTAATTATTTTCTAATAACCAGATACAGCAATTATAAATTGTTTATCAATCGGAAAGACCTTGCTATGCCCACCCCACAGGAGTTTAGATATCTACCTTGTAAGCCTATCCATACAATCGGGCGGGCAAGGATGCCCACCCCACAAAAGTTTAAATATCAAATTGGTGTATCTTATTTAGCTTTACTATAAAATAGTTAAAGGGACACTATTACCAGCAGGTCTTGCTGTAGTAGCAGATGCTAAAGACGTTGGTGGAACTCACTCCCCACCCACCATACTATCTACCCTGCTTTTGAAATGCCCTTTTCAGAATTTGTAGAAAAATTTTTGAACTGTGGCTGGATTTATGTTGGTAAAAAAGAAATAAGATAATTTATACTAGCAATGACTGAAACAAAGTACTATTAACAAGAGACAGATATTTGGCGTGAATTAATTGACAAAGAGAAAGCTTATCTACAAACTCGAAAAAATTTTATAAATTGCTCGTCTAAAGTGGAGATGCTTAGAAAAGCTTTACAAAATCCATCTGAAAGAGTTACAGCGCTAGAAATTTTAGATTATTTAACTAACGAAGAACGTCAAAGTTTATTTGATGAGTTAATTAAATTGGCTAGTGTAGGTCATTCAGATATTGAATTAGTTCGTTATGAAATTCTTTCATTTGATAAATCATGGCTTTTAGAAAACATTGAAAACCAGGCAAAATCTGTCTTAAAAAATGGTACAGATGAAGAGTATAGACGATTACTAGAACTTTATATTCAAATTGATGATGGGCTGACCAAAAGACTTATCGAAAAAGCATTGCAACATTCGGATTTGGGAATTAAAGAAGTAGGTGAAGATTTTAATAATTATCTTAAAACTAAAAGTTAGAGAGTATTTTTTAGAAGTGAGCAACATATAAAATTCTGTATTAGGGTTCAGGTTCTGCAATATCTTACCCTAGTTTCAATCCCGCAAGCGGGTTTAATTTATTTGAAAGCAGTCTCTATTAACTCAACCCCTGACAAGTCTGGTCTGTTTCAATCCCGCAAGCGGGTTTCATTTATTTGAAAGTTGTTCCTTCTTTGTTCGCGCTTTTACATTATTGTAGTTTCAATCCCGCAAGCGGGTTTAATTTATTTGAAAGCGATTGATGACCAAATGGCAGTATTTTGGTGGCAAGTTTCAATCCCGCAAGCGGGTTTAATTTATTTGAAAGTTTAACCAAAAATTCGGCAACAGTGTCCTTACCCAGTTTCAATCCCGCAAGCGGGTTTAATTTATTTGAAAGTGCAGCCAGGTCAAACTAGTTTGCGTGAATGTTTCTGTTTCAATCCCGCAAGCGGGTTTAATTTACTTGAAAGCTTTCCCTATCGTACGAGCAATTAACGGAACCAAGCTGTTTCAATCCCGCAAGCGGGTTTAATTTATTTGAAAGCTAAAGAACAACAATTAGAAATTAAGAAACTAGAATGTTTCAATCCCGCAAGCGGGTTTAATTTATTTGAAAGAGAGCTTCATTCTTATCAGCAGTGAAGTCAGTATCAGGTTTCAATCCCGCAAGCGGGTTTAATTTATTTGAAAGAAGCAGCTTTAGATTTACCAGAAGATTTGCTTTGTGTTTCAATCCCGCAAGCGGGTTTAATTTATTTGAAAGATGGTAGTGATTGGTGTCAAATTGAAAAATCTGTACTGTTTCAATCCCGCAAGCGGGTTTAATTTATTTGAAAGCAATCCGAACACGACGGATTAATTCGTGCTGCACTTGTTTCAATCCCGCAAGCGGGTTTAATTTATTTGAAAGACCGTCGGCTAAAAGCAAGATGTAGCCCCATCCCCACCATCGATTTTGGCAGGTCAATTTTAAAAGTCCATTTCAGACTTCATCAACAGACTCTACATTCAGATTTAAAAAGCTGAAATTATTGAATTGTCTAGGTTCTGTCGATTTGGCGGGAGGTGGGGGGTTTTTGACCGTGCTTTGCCCTGCCAAAAAATCACTCCAACATCATATTAGCATTATAAGGTTACTGTGTTGATTTTACCCAACTGCTTTTGTTGTTTATTTGTCGTCGGCTTGCAGTCGTCGCATTTCCGTTATCAGCATCATAAACTTTTCTTGTTGCTGGCTAACAGTGCCGACTAAAAAATTTATAGCGCTTGTTAACTTCGCGTTTACCTGCACTTAACGGTCAAGAAGGGCTTCTATTCGGTCAAGCCTGCTTTCGTTTGATTGGGTCATAATCAAGAATAAAAAGAATTTACTCACATCAGTTAATGTTAAAATTTTGCAGATAATTATTATTTTCAAAGCCTATTTACGAATGTGGATAGTTCGGCACAAAAGCCTATGGATATAAAATAGTATGGCATATGAAGTAGAGTACACAGATGAGTTTGAGGAATGGTGGGTTACACTTAATGAAGAAACCCAAGCCTCCATAAATCCTGTGGTTGAGCAACTTCAAATGAAAGGGCCCAATCTGCCGTTTCCTTACAGCTCAGGTGTTAAAACATCTCGTCACCAACACATGCGAGAATTAAGAGTACAACACAGAGGTGATCCGTATCGTATTTTGTATGCTTTCGACCCTCGCAGGGTAGCTGTACTACTTTTAGGAGGAAGCAAGGTGGGTAATGACCGATGGTACGAAGAAAATGTACCAAAAGCAGACAAGCTCTACGATGAACTTATAAAAGAACTTAAAGAAGAAGGATTAATATGAAGACTAAACCCTTTAGCGAATTACAAAAGAAAATGACTCCTGAGCAAAGAGCAAAGAGTGATGCTCGTGCAAAATTAGTTTCACTTCACATTGCTCTTATTGAATTACAACAATCTTTAGGAATTGCACAAGAAGATTTAGAAACAGACCTTGGCTTTGATTTATCCGAAACACCCGACTTAGATAGCTTGGATAATCTTAAAATTAATACTCTATCTCGTTATATTAACGCTCTTGGTGGAAGCTTAAAAATAGTAGCCCACTTTCCTAGCAAGGAAGTTGTATTAGCTCAATTTGAGTAAAATTTCTAAAATGAAATTAACCCTTTTGTCTCCATGTAGTGAGGAGTTTTCCACATTGAAAGTTTCAATCCTGCAAGTAGGTTTCATTTATTTGAAAGTCATTAAATAGTTCGTTAATAATTTTGGCAGTATCTCGTTTCAATCCCGCAAGCGGGTTTCATTTATTTGAAAGTTCAAGAACTCTTGATAGGTATCCCCGTTCTCCAAAGGTTTCAATCCCGCGAACGGGTTTCATTAATTTGAAAGAAAGAAAGAAGGTAATAATTCAGTACTTATTGCTGCGTTTCAATCCCGCGAACGGGTTTCATTAATTTGAAAGCCATGAAATGGATGAGAAGGATATAGACTACTTGCATTGTTTCAATCCCGCGAACGGGTTTCATTAATTTGAAAGCATTGGTTCACACATATATAATTTAATAGTTTATGTTTCAATCCCGCGAACGGGTTTCATTAATTTGAAAGAAGAGGATTTAGTTTGGGCTAAATCGCATAAAATTTATGTTTCAATCCCGCGAACGGGTTTCATTAATTTGAAAGTTGCAGCTTCCACAGCAATCCCTGGCTCCTCAGATAAGTTTCAATCCCGCGAACGGGTTTCATTAATTTGAAAGTTCACGCTCGATTTCAAAAATTGCGGCTGCGCTGCCAGTTTCAATCCCGCGAACGGGTTTCATTAATTTGAAAGTCGAGAATGTTTCTTAGCCCCCATATTTTGGGTTGTTTCAATCCCGCAAACGGGTTTCATTAATTTGAAAGATAATAAAAATTTATTTTGGTTAATTACTATTATTGGTAGTTTTAATCCCGCGAACGGGTTTCATTAATTTGAAAGACTGCCAGCTAAAAGCTAGATATAGAAACATCCTCACCATCAATTTTGGCAGGTCAACTTTAAAAGTCCATTTCAGGCTTTATCAGCAGGCTCTACATTAGCGAACAACAAGCTAAAATTATTGAATTGTCTAGGTTCTGTTGATTTGGCAGGAGGTGGGGGGTTTTTGACCGTGCTTTCCCCCGCCAAAAAATTTCTTTTACATCATATTAGCATTATAAGGTTATTGTATCGATGTTACCCGTCCGCCTGTAGCATAACGAATTGCATCGGCATTTATCCTCGTAGCCAGTTCATCAAACCTTGCTTCTAAATCAATAGGAGTATCCGCAATAGAGCCATGCCATAATAGTGCGTGAATTTCTGTACCTGCAAGACATGGCATCTGTACCAATTCCGGCTTAAATCCTAGTTCCTTAGCTATATCCATGAACTCGGCAACATCGACTAAAGCAAGATTTACCGATAAAAAACGTTTACCTTTTTCTGGAATTCCCCTTAAAGTTTTAATGCCTTCAATTGTCGATTTCAATGTTGCTGTCATTGTTTATTATCTCCGTTCTGAACCAGGAAATAAACTTATATGTACCGTTTTTACTGGGGGTTTTCGTCGTTTGCGTCACGTTGATGACTTCTGTGAGTGGGTATTGACTAGCTATCATCATAATCAATCAAAAGCAATAACTTTGATTAATTTCTATTGACTCTGAAAGATAAATACGTAAAATAATACGTATTGACAGATTGTGGCTGATTTATTCTATAATTCAGCACGCTTAAAATATCTAAACTACGAACGTAGGAGCTATGAACCCCATTTACTCAGATGAGTTAATTACAGCCACCGAGTTAAATCGGCAACCTGGACGTGTTTTGGATAAAGCATTAGAGCATCCATTAACAATTACTCGCAATGACCAGTCTTTCGCTTTGCTACGACGTGAAAATGTAGCTTTACTCGTGAAAGCAGCGCAACGCAGTAGAGAGCTTGTTGAACTTCTCAGTACTGCTTTCCGTTTACAGTTAAAGCAAAAAATAGGAGCAGAGCATCCTTATAGTTGGCTTGCGGTATTTGATTTAGATGAACTGAATGAATTTATAGATGAAGTAACTGTAGCGTATCGTTCGGTTGATTTGCACGAAAAAGCTTGGGATGAGCTAGATGCAATTATTCATGAATGGCATGAGAGCGCTTTAGCAATATCCAATCCAGAGCTTGAAGCAGCTTTTAGTCAAAAATAGCGATGGACTTAAGGAAGTGCAATTGTCTGAGTCAATAGGTGAAAATGCCGTTTGAGTATTTGATATGCCAGAAAATAGCCCCGAAGAAACCCTAGAAAATAGCCCAGAGGAAATTAAAGAGAATATCGAGCCACCATTCGTAAAACTGACGGCTCCTCAATTGCCTGAGACATCAGATATACCTGAGACATCCGAAACAGATGAAACAATTGAAACATCCGAAACACTCGAAACACCTGAGACGCCTGAAATAGAAAATATTTGGCTAGTGGTAGCTAAAAATCGTCGGGTCAATTATTTGAAAGCAACTGTGACAGTTGAGGTATAAAAAACTGAACTGCTTCTTATTGATAAGAAACTAAAAAACAGCAAGTTTTTCTACTTTCCTGATTTCTAGTGCTTTTTTTGTCGCAAAAATTGCTTGGTAGAGACCGAATTAATACGGTCTCTACGTAATTTTGAATGACGGTTATCGTGCGTTATTCAACTCAACCGAATTAGTTAAGGTGGTTGAAAGAACTATTAGCTGCTAGTAGATTGGTATTTAGGCTTCCAACACTAGACAACGGATCGTTCAGTTTGTAAGACATTGTACTACCACTAGCAATAGGTGAAAGTTGTTTTATGGAAGTTGCTCCTAAGACATCGCCAGTCAGCCCTGCGACGTTTTGAGTAAATGTCCCTGCACCTGTGTTTGGATTAATTTCAAGCTCTTTCCCATCTCTTGTATAGCCAACCAATTTTCCACGGTCAAACTGCACTCCAAGAACATCGGTAAAGCCAATATCTCCAACAACTCTAGCGGCACCATTGGTTGAGATAGCAAACAATGTTGAATTATCTGGAGCCGTTGAAGTTGCTAAAAATTCCTGAGAAAGTGGGTTGAAGACTAAATCACCAGCAGCGCGGAAGTTAGGAATATTGGATATTAGATCCGCTGCACCTGTGGTGGTGTCAATGCTGTAAAAACCACCAGCTTGTGAAGTACCGTAAAGCACACCATTTGAAGCAAACTCTAGACCAAACATATTGACAACACCTAAATTGCCAATTAATGTTTGCTGTCCAGTGGTTGGGTCAATCTTAAATAACTGGTTAGGATTTTTCTCACCCAAAGGAATTGCATCACTTGTTGTATCGGCATAAAGCTGCCCATCTATTGGCGATAGAGCTAAATCTCCCCAAGCTGAACCTCCTGTCAATAATGGTGTGAATGCTCCACTTACAGCGTCGATGACTCCAATATCCCCAGCGCTAGTATTTACTAAGCTAACATTATTAAAGTCGAGCTTAACTGGAGAGGTTGCTCCTAAGATATCCCCAGTCAATCCTGTAAGGTTTTGAATGAATTTGCCAGAGCCTGTTTTTGTATTAATTTCAAGCTCATTTCTGGTCCTTCTACTAGATTGTCCGTTTTAGGAGTCAAGATTAACTTGGCTTCTGTTGCACCCTCAGCAATAGTAAAGATAGTTTGAACTGAGCCTAAGCCATTGTTTAATTGAGTGCTTTCAATATTGGCAATGTTTAATGTCGTAGCATCCTCATCGCCACTGGTGGCATCACTATCAAATGAGAGGAGATTCAGTTTGAGTCCACCTTTTGGTGCAGGCTGGCTTAGGCTGATAGTAAGTACTTCTGGTGTACCGCTTGCTTCAGTCACAAAAGCAGGGGCTGCTGTAATGCTAACTACGGGTAGGCTATTGTCAGGCTGTGAAGGTGTACCAGATGTTGAGTCTAACAGAGTTGTAGTTGCTTGATTGAGGTTTGAGTTAACGTTGTAACCTTCACCCTTTAGCAAGTAGAAGTAATTAGTTTCTGGTCCTTCTACTAGATTGTCCGTTTTGGGAGTCAAGATCAACTTCGCTTCTGTTGCACCTTCAGCAATAGTAAAGATAGTTTGAACTGAGCCTAAGCCATTGTTTAATTGAGTGCTTTCAATATTGGCAATGTTTAATGTCGTAGCATCCTCATCGCCACTGGTGGCATCACTATCAAATGAGAGGAGATTCAGTTTGAGTCCACCTTTTGGTGCAGGCTGGCTTAGGCTGATAGTAAGTACTTCTGGTGTACCGCTTGCTTCAGTCACAAAAGCAGGGGCTGCTGTGATGCTAACTACGGGTAGATCATCGATAATCGTGAAACTGGCGTTGTTGACTGTAGGGTCATCTTCAAGACTATCAACAGTAAACTTGTTAATTGGTGAATTAGAGTTTTGGGTCATGTTTAATTCTTCTTAGATTCACGATAATTTACACACGAGCAAATCCTACTAATTTTTAATAAAAAGTAGTAATGAGCAAGCTTACAAGAGTGAAAAACTCCACAACTTTCTTGCCAAAAATTACTGAAATTTGGCTAATATACATCTAAAATTCCAGCAATTATTCATTAAATACATTTATTGGTTTTAAAATGTATTAAAGTTGGAAGGATTTCGCTGATGAAGTAATCATTGAGAGACAAAAGCTAATGATATCTCTTGTTGAACATCGGTAGATATTCAACTACTACAATTATTCGTAATTGTAGTAGTTGAACATCGGTAGATATTCAACTACTACAATTATTCGTAATTGTAGTAGTAATTTAATCTACAATAATTAAAAAGGAAACACTATCATTATATTGTCTTACTCAAATAAGCATTTTTTCGAGTACATGTAATTTATAACATGCTTGTCCCAAAATAATACGGTAATCAATGTAAATTTTCTGTAAAGTTGATTAAATAAACTTTGATAAGAAGATACACTTCTAATAATGCGCTTACCTGACTTTACTCTGTAACTTTATTTTAATAGTTCACTTTCAAAAAGTAGGAAAAGTGAGAAAACTAGGAGAAGTAAGTTAGGTGAAACGGTCAAATAAGAATGAGTATATTTTTATGCGTGTAAATTAAACTTACAGTCTAGCAGCATGACTAAAATTCAGTTCTTCTGCAAAAATCACAAAGTATTTGAGCTACCGCAATTCCATAAATGTATTTTAATTTAATATGCCTAAAAGTTATAAATATGAGAATTATAAAGTATTGGCTCTAAATTAGCTATGCTCGTATCATTAATTTCTAATTCATTTTTTAACCTTGCCGAATTTTCCTACTTTTCTCACTTTTTCCACTTGTCATAATTTTCTAAAAACATAATATTTATGTAACTTACTTTTCCCACTTATGTTAAGTATCTCAATTTTTAATTATCAATTGAGAGATGTGTTATGATTATGTAGTACTCCAAAGTTACTTGTGTAAATGTAAATTTTATTTTTACTATCTACTATAGTATTTTATAGAAAAATAAGCTTGAAGTTGTACACATATTTACTCGCTTTACGCACCCAAGTAAATTGCCTAATACTGTCTTAAAGCTAGGATACATGTATTCTGTAAAAAGGTAATTATACCTCTATGACTATATAAATAACTTAATACCACAGGTAGCAGAGAAAAATGTTCTTGCACAAAATGTAGAGACGTTTAGTAGATGCGTCTCTATTTTTCTTTAAAACTTACGTTCTGTTACAGGAGTAATACCCTTGCAAACCAACCCCTCACAAAGAAGTTCTCTATCTTCCTCTTCAACTTCTAGATTCGTTTGTAAATAATCTCGTACCAAATTACAGGCATATTCTAGTAGGTTGAGATTGAGAACGTGCGGTAAATTCCAAATAATTAAATTATTGTCTTCGCCCACAGAGGTAATATAACTACCATCAGGACTAACGGCAACCGCACGCACTGCACTACTATGCCCACTCAGCGTTTCTAGTAATGTACCATCTAGCTTCCAAAGTTTGACCATTTTATCACCACCTCCCGTGACAATGATATGGGCATCAGGAGTAAAGGCAAGACCGCAAACTGCTCCACTATGAGCGGAAATAGTTTTTATAAGTAAACCATCACGGCGCCACAGATTAACTGTTCCATCGGTACTTCCAGAAGCAAAAGTTTGATTGTCAGGACTAAAAGCAACTTTACAAACTAAAGATTTATGCTCGGTTAATGTGTTTAGTAAGATACCATCACAAGTCCATAATTCAATGGAACTTTCACCACTAGCAACAACAAAAATACTACCATCAGAACTAAAAGCGATTCGTCGCATAGTCGAACCATAGCTAGTTAAAGTTTTTTGTAAAGTACCGTTTTGATTCCAAAATATAATCGTATTATCGGCCCCTACAGAAACAATAGTCTCGTTATCCGGACTGAAAGCAACGTCCCAAACTAATGTACTATGCCCGTTTAAGGTATGAAGTAAGATACCGTCCCAACTCCAAAGTCTTACAGTGCTATCATTGCTAGCTGTGGCAATAGTTTGAGTGTCCTGGTTCAAAGCGATGCTGAATATTGAAGCATCATGCCCAATTAGCGTTTTTAACAATTTACCTTCCCGACTCCAAAGTTTTACGGTATAGTCGAGACTTGCGGTAGCAATAATAGAACTTTCACCGCTGATAGCAACATTCCAAATTGGTGCGTTGTGTGCCGTAATTATTTTGTTGATTTCATTATGAAATTTCCAAACGCGCACAATTCTTTCTGTAGTTGCCGACACGAGATAACTGTTATCAGGGCTAAGTGCTAATCTTTGAACGGCGCCCGAAGCACCTCTAAGTGTAACTAGTTCGGCACCATCGATATCCCAAATTTTGATTGTTTTATCATAGCTTCCAGAAATAATAATACTACCATCAGAGCTAATTATTAAGCTGGCAACTCCAACACTACTCGCTTGAAAGATTTTTTGGGGTTGAGGTGTAGCCATCAAATCGTTAATATTCCAATATTTAATAGTCTTATCGAGACTGGCAGTAATTAGTGTTTGACCATTGGGAGTAAAAACAAACTGAGAAATTCCTGCGTCGTGTGCTTGCCAGGTATTGATTAAAGTGCCGTTTCGTTGCCAAAGTTTCATCGTTGATTCGCTGTTGGAAGCAAACATTTGACCATCCGGACTGAAGGCGATACAACTAACGAAGGCATCATGACCTTTAAGTATTGCTTTAGGTAAGCTACAATAACCTGTGTAATCTCGCTTCCATATTTTGAGTGTTACATCATCACCTGCTGAGACAATAATTTCACCGTCGGGACTGAATGCTATTGCCCGAATTGCACCTTTATGTGCCTTAAATTTTTGATGGGGATAAGTTTCAAACTCCGTAGTAGACAGACGCCGCCATAGTTTGATAGTACCATCTTCCCCTCCGGAAGCTAATATTTGACCGTCGGGGCTAAATACTAATCCCCACACCGAAGCAGTTTCGAGCTTGAGTGTTTTTAGCAGCTTGCCATCACGTCTCCAAAGTTTAATTTCATGATTATAACTAGCAGAGGCAATTATATTACTATCTTGAGTAATCGCAACTTCCCAAACCTCACCAAAATGTCCTGATAAACGATTGCACTCAACAGCCCCGTATACTGCTTGTCTAAGCACAGCTTCGACTTGCTCCGAGATTTCTGATTCCGATTTTAAATTGACTGCACCAAGTTTTTGTAGGCGCCGTTTAGCTTTGATAGCTTGCACAAGTGCATCTAAACGTTGATTTGAGGCGAATAAGGCATCAGAAGTTTTAGCTATTGCTTTGATTTCGTTAATTTGTGCCTCTCGCAATGCAGTTGTTACGGCGCCTAACCACAATTGTTGTAACCTCAGAGCGCGCTCTTCTTGCTTTAACCGTGCCGCCACTTCTTGCGCTCGCTCTGCTGAGAATCTTATTTCTGCTTCTTGTCGGTCTAATTCTTCGCTGCGGGCTAAAAATTGATAATCCAAATCGTTTAAACTTTTGCCTTGCGCCCAAATTTGAGCATCTTTTAATGCTTGTCCTCGTAGCAAACGAGATTTATCAATTTGATTAGAGGCAACCCAAGCATCAAGTGTCTGAGAATAAGGACGCAAAAAAGCTAACTGTTGTTCAACCCATGATAAATTAAATACTTCTTCATATATACGATTCTTAACATAAAGCAAACCTTGTTCTTTAACTACTAAACCACTTAAGAGTAATTCAATATGTTCTCGACTATCATCAAATTTGGGATTCTGAGCTTGCAAAATTTGTTGGTAAATCCCTAGCATCCTTCCCGCACGCTGTCCATTACGTTCTATTCGGTCACGAATTGTTCTTAAATGCTCTGGTTCGTCCTGAGATTCCCAATAGTTGATAAAATATTTTTTAATTAGATTTTCTACCCATTTTTTCTCACCATCTGTAGGTATAATTCTTTTTTTTGTGTGTGCGTGATTCGTGTTTAGCTTAGATATTAAATAACATATTTTTTGAGTTAAAAATGGTTGTCCTTTTGTCCAGCTTAGTATTTCTTTAATTATAGATTTGGGAGACTCTATCACTTTCTCTAAACCTTTAATCAATGGAGTCATTTCATCTATTGTGAATCCGTTTAAAGCAATGGATTGACCAATATTAAATGAAGTTATTGTCTTATCTCTAATTAAATCAGATGGCGTTGCGACTCCAAACAATGCGAAGGTAACGCGCTTATACTCAGGGTTAATAGTTCTTTGGTTATAACAAAATCTAATTAAAGCAAAAAAATCATCCACAGAAAAATCTAAGCCGAGAATACTGTCAATCTCATCAATAAATATGAATAGTCTTTCTTGCGGAAAGTGGACTAGTAGTAATTCTTCAATAAACCATCTAAGTTTTGATAGTAAAGATATATCTTGTTGTTGTTGACGCCACCAAGATTGTAAATCAACTTTTTTGAATAAATTAAAACTTGACCATAAATCAGTTACCACACTTTTATACCATTGAAGCGGAGTAATATTTGAAATCCCAATAATCGACATATCAATGGCTACACATTTAAATCCTTCTTGCTCTAGACGATGTTTTGTACTAACGAGTAAAGAGGATTTGCCCATTTGCCTAGAGTTGAAGACGTAGCAAAGTTCTCCCTGTTTTAGCGCTTCATAAAGTTGTGAGTCGCAGGAGCGTTTGACATAGCTAGGTGCATCAAATGCTAGGCTACCTCCAAATTGATAAGTATAATTACTCATTGATATTTTGTTAGAGCAAACACATCTTACTTTGCTTTCCTTGAAAAATATTATACATGAGAATGTGAAGTTATCATTAAATTAATTCTAAAACAGGATACAAATTGACACAATTGTGCCCCTTGCGCTTTGCTAGAAATAGTGCATCTTCAGCAGCCGCCATCAGCATCGCGCTTGTGTGTTGAGCATCAGGTATTGTAATTGCAACCCCTAAGCTCACAGTGAGAACAGGCGCCGGAAATCCATCCCAGCCTAACTGCGTGCGGTCAATTTGTAATGCTTCTACTTCATATCGAATAGTTTCGGCAAGTTGTAACACGTTGGAGGAATTATTTCGTGGTAATATAGCAAAAAATTTTGCATCATAGTGTGCAATAATAACCGCTTGATATTGCAAGTAGTTGAAAACAATATTAGATATGTTTTGTAAGCTTTCATTTCCTGCTTGAATACCTTTTCGGTCATTGTACATCTTAAAATAATCAATTTCACATACAACTAAATGTAATGGTGTTACTGTAACTTGCCACTTCTGCCACTCAGTTTGAAGATATTGATTAAAGTAATGTAGACTAACAAATTTACTTAGCTTATCTGTATGATTTAAACGCACATCTGGTTCTTGCTCTTGTTCAAGTCTGTTTAGAAGGCGTCCACTGAACGAATACCATAAAGCAGACGCTAAATTTTGCTTTTCCAACTCTTGACGAAAATAAAACTTGTACAACTCACAACTAATAGAAGCTTGACAAGCATCTAGCTGTACCAGTCCCATACTTTCTAATTTATAAGCAGTAATGGCATCTAGCTCAACTGTCTTTGATGTCACTAATTGCTGCATTGCTGACATCAATTTTGGTTCAGCCATGAGCGAATTTAAGAGTCCTCGTAGATAATCGCTATAAATTTCTGTAGAGACGCGATAAATCGCATCTTCATCCAATAATACATCAAGCGTAATTTTTCCTTTCCGCAGATAATATAGCGCTAAAGCTATAAGAAAAGGATGTCCCCCTACCATTGCTTGTAAGGGTTCAAGACGATACATTTCATCTGAAGAAGCTGCCCACTCTAAACCGTAACGCTGTGCCAGACTTTGTACCTGCTCTAAAGTAAATGGTGGTAACTCAACAGTGAATCCAACATTAAAAGGAAATTGATTAATTTTTAGTTCGATATAGTTTTCTGTCGAGTGAGACATTACTATCCGAAGTTTTTGCCATGTATCAACGCGCTGTGCTGTTTCATGCCAATATCGCAGCATCGAAAGAAAGTCTTGGGCAATGTTAGGATACTCAAAAATTCGATTGAGTTCGTTAAATACTAAAACAAGCGGACTATCAATTTGTTCAAGTAAATACCTCTCAAAGTAATTTTTGCAACTTACCTTGCTACCAATATCTTCATCCCAGTAATCATTGAGTTTAGATACCAGTAGTAATTTATTACTAACATTAGCAGAAAACCAACGCAAAAATTTATCAAGCGAGACAAAGAAAGTGGAATCAACTTCCTGAAAATCTAGGTAGACAGTTTTATAGCCAAAACTTTGAGCATGAGCGATAACGACGTTAAGGAGTGAGCTTTTTCCCATCCGCCTAGGGGCTTTAACGCGAACAAGACATCCAGGTTGATGGATTTCTGCATTTACCAGATTTTCAGTTGGAGGACGATTAATATAAAAAGGAGAATCAAAAGCTAAAGGACTGCCAGGATATCTAACAAAAGTTTCTACTGATGAAAAAAGTGTTTGTTTATGCGTGTATACATTAGCATTGGATTGCGAAAAAATTACAGTACTATCACTGTTACTTTTGTCTTGACAATATTGATTCAATACCAATTGAAGATTTTTTTTAGTAACCCTCCTGCCCACAGCTTCTGAGATTGATTTCCATAACAGTGAACCAACTTCTTTGAAATAATCGCGTCCGTATCCAGAGTTTTGAGCCATATCTTGATAGCCAGACCCTTGCCATGATTGAATCAGTATAAATTGTTCCAAAGGAGCGAGTTTCCGTTTCAGTAAATTTTCTACTACTTCCAATATTTGATTTGTACTCATATTAATATCGTAAGCATCTTTGGTAAATCGAATTATTTAATTTTCGGTATAAATTGAATCTCATACCATACATAAACCGTAAAAACAGGCGCAATAGTTTTTATTGAAACACTTTTTGTCTAAAAATAAATATATAAAATTCATACATTATATTATTGTTGTTGCTCGGCAAATATATTAAAGGTAATTTGGCTTGCACATAGTTTATAACAGATATAACAGAGTTTACATACATCAAGATGATACGGTTAATTATATGTTGCTATATCATACTTATAGACTAATGTCAATTACATAAAGTAATAAGTTTATTTATGCATAAATATGGATAAATTAGAACAATATCAACGCTACAGCACTTACCGCTGTTATGAGGTACAATAGCAGCAATTAGTAAACCAGTTTTTTAAATGTTGAGGATTTATTAAGTCGAGCGCAACTGAGATTACTTTATCAACCATTTCTGTTGTAGTTGG
>JAESGU010000055.1_pt1 | contig 88870 bp, 62 predicted proteins | sample 9266271 | NCBI WGS metagenome assembly JAESGU01 (sample SAMN15740544, study PRJNA653495) | algae metagenome | isolation source: Scytonematopsis contorta HA4267-MV1 and co-occurring heterotrophs from mud... | place: USA: Palolo Valley Trail, Honolulu, Hawaii | collected 2009-07-25
CCTTATAAAGAGAAATGAAATGCTAAAATATAGCTATGACAATTCTGTATTGCTTTAATCATATACTTTATAGCATAAACTAAACTGTTTAGTTTGCCCCTGATGACAGCTACGCTATATTCACCCCAATTACTCCGTTGATGAGATTGCTTTCAAAGTAGGCTATCAGAATCTCAATCATTTCTATTGTCAGTTTCGCGATTACTATAAAAGTACTCCCCGAGCTTGGAAAGAGAAACAACGCGACCGCACAGTTTAGCTTAGGAATTGTGACATCGGACGAGATGTTTTTAGCCTAAACCGACAGAAGCCCCAAAACTCGGTAGTGGGAAAGAATGCGAGTACCATGAACGAAGTTTCTAATATCCTGGTTCAGGACTTAGAACGCTTGCGCTAGTTAAATTCGGAAGTAAATTCTGCTGCTAGTCCTCGAGTCTGGGGTTGGCTCTTTGCAATACGTTCCCGCTCTACCAATGATGGCTCACTTGGACTTGGAATAAAACCGCATAAAAATCTTTTTTCTATATCTGAAAGCTCGGTTATAGAATTTACACCTGCTTCCCAACCCACGTTTGTAGATTGCAATGAAGTATACAGATTTTGCAGAAATTCATTATTTGTCATGATTAATTTCTCCTTAGGTAATAATTTACAATTGAACTAATAGATTCGTAACTTAATTGTGAAATGAGTAATATTTGACTCATCTTTTTCCCAAAAACGCTTATATTTTAATTGGATTTGGTCTTCACCAACAGAGTTAGCTGTAAATGTAAAAATCCGTACTCCAGCACCTCCTGTTGCAGAATCAAAATTTTGTAAATATTTGTCTTCTATGAGTTTTACTAAGTCACCATCTGTTTTAGTCACTTCCCATCGATAACCAGTAGTAGGATTTTCGTTTAGTTGGATAAGAAAACTTTGACCGAGCGAGAACTCAAAAGTTTTACCGTTGTCTGATTGGCAAAGAATTAAGTTAGAGGACATATTTGTTTGCTCTCTTTTCTTTCTATATATACATACATAGATAATATTTCGATAACATATTATTGTTAATTAAATATTTTTAGTTAACTTCATAATTAATTATCAAAAATTTTTAGATTAAACTCAAAACTTTGGAACGGCAAAGATTGCATCAAAAAAGTACCCACCGGGGTACTTTACGCTGTAATCAAAATAGTATTCTGTAAAAGTTAGTTTGCTAATTAACTATATTTAGCTATTAGTTGAGCAAATAATTAATTATTTTTAGGCGATTGAGCAATCCAAGCTAGCATAACTGCAGTAAAATTAAGCTATCTGCAACTAAGTATTTGATGTGTGAGGCATAGCAATCAATTTTCAAACGATAAAATTTTCTATCACACTAATATCTGCCAAAGCTATCTTGATGCTGAAAGTATCTCCAACAGAAGCACCAAACTCCAATTCTATTTTTTTATTATCATTTTTGGCTTTAGCTTCTAATAGAGCAGTTCCTTCGTCATCAAGAATAATAACATGTAGCATATGTGGCAAGTACTCTTGACCGTGTGTTGTGACTAACTCCACAATAATATTAAACTCATCCTCGTTACTTTCATCGCGGTCAAGCTTAACTACTATCCCCACAGATTCCTTGTTAGATTCTATACCAAAATCAATCAACTTAGCACGCTCAACAGAATTTTTTAAATCCTCGGATGCGCTTCTAAACTGCCAAACTGGTTCAGTAAAAACGATAGATTCAATTGACAACCAACTAGATTCAAAAATATTTTCAAACCATCTTTTTAAATTGACAAAATTATTACTGGCTAACGTAATTTCTTGTACTTCTATGCTGCCTAGATGTGACAATAAATTTTCTAAAGGTTGCAAAGAACTGATGGATAAATTATCACTTGATACCGACTTAATAAACCCTAACAACTTAGCTGATTGTAAAGATTCACTGATTTGTACAGCTACATACCCAATTCGATTTGACTGAACTTCTGGTGGGAAATAGACAAACTGTGAATTTTCTAGAACTGGACGACATTCCAACTTCCCCAAATTTTTAATAAATAAATCAGCTATATCCATCAGAGTTTGTTGTACCGGATTCCAACTATCACTCGCATAAGCGTCAGTTTCAAACCCCATACACTCTAGATAGAAATTTACGAAAGATACAGACAAGGTATTAAGCAAAACCTGCTGACTTTTTTCAGGTGTGGCTTGCTGTCTTGACCATTTTTCTGCTAGCCTGCGAGCGACGGTTGATATCGGACCAGTAAATGTAGAAAGCGTTGCTATGCTACTCATGATTTGCCTCCTCTAAGTTAAGTCTTCAACACCACATAAATCTCTAAATTCTTCGCGAAAACTTTCTAAAGTTCGCTGATAAAAATTACTTAATGTTGCGACTGGAATATTCAATTCCTCTGAAATGTCTTTCCAAGATATACCTGACCATCTTTTAACAGCAATTTCTTGGAAATTTACTTTGGGATATTTTTTGATATGTGCTTGTTTAAAAATCCCTTTGGGGTCTATTTCTATATATCGTCTGATTTTTTTAAAAGTAAAAATATAATTATTCTCGTCCTCGCTATCGTCAAATACCACATCTTCCAGATTGTCTAATACAGAACTTTCAACATTAATTTCATTGGCTTTACCAATTATTTTGGGAATAGCTTCTTTAAAAAAACGTTGACTCAATAACATATTGACCCAAGTCATAAATGAGGCACGTTCCGGGTCATACTTATCAAGATTTTTACAAATATACAAAAATAGGTCTTGTACTGCCTCCTGATAAATTTGTTCATAAACTCCTGGAAATTGACCTTTATATGGGTGGCAAAGTTTGCCTGAACGGTATGTAGCATCGATTAGTTTTGATAAAGTTATCCGTCTAACAGTTGTCCCCAAAGGGTGTTGTTGGGCTTGTAGAGCTAGCTCTTGAAGCTGTTGCTCGTTCATAAATTCATTTGTGAGAATTGTATTCCTCTAAAAACTATCGGATGGTAATTGTGGCTTTTATCCAAATCGTAGTAGCAAAGTTACAAAAATTTACAATAGATTTGATTTTTTGGGGAGGCTTCCCGTGAACACCCAGCGAATTCTATTCACCGGAGGTTGGTTCGATAAACTCTGGTGCGTTTTATTACTAATATACTTTGAGTAATTTCCTCTGCCGACTCTAGATGTTGTAAAAAAGCACCTGGAGCAAGTGGGGGAGGTATAGTCTATTTTTATTGATAGCAGTGAGACTAAATATGTTTAGTCTTTATTTTTACTGGTCTGTAGCATCAGGGTCAACACCTAAATTTTTCAACATCTTTTTAAATTCCTCTACTTGCTGTTGTGCGGCTTCTTTTTGTAAGCGCTCAGTTTAGGCTTGCAGTTGTGCAACTTCTTTTTGTAAGCGTTCAGTTTCAACTTGCTGTTGCGCTGCATCGGCTCTCTCTTTATCTGTGGGTATTAACTGCTTATCTAAACTGAAAAACCTTAGCTTCTCATCATAAATTCCCAGAAACAATTCCAGTTCTTCACTCCAAAGCCAACCATCATTATTTGCTAATAATGGTTCGTATTTACCATCCTGCAAACGAAAACCTTTAAACTCTAAAGTTTGAGGATGAAACCAGAAATATTCTAGTGTTTTAAAAGTATACGGATAGCTTTTTCGTAGGATTTATCGTAGCCCCCTCACGAAAAGCGGGGTAGGGGGTTGGGGGTGGGGTTGGATTTTTGCATGAGTCCATATCCCCCATATATATAGAAGAAAGTAACGATTTGATGAACAAATTGCTTTTTATTCCAAGGAGGTGGAAAAATTGAGAAGAACAGGCATTGAGTAAGTATAAACACTGTGGCTTCAGTAGCAAAATTTTGGGAATTTGTCAAGATAAACTCGACTGGTAAGCGCCAGGTGGAAATGGTTATGACTGCTCAAACTTATTTACAATCAGCATTTCCAGAACTAGCTCAACAGGTTGAAGTCCCTGATACAACCTTGGCAAGAGAGCTTTGGCAAAAAATGCGGTCAGCTAAAAATGACGATGGTCGTTTGGCTGAAATTTGTTTGCGCTGCTATATATCTCACCAAGTTCATCAAGTTTGCTATGACTTAGGAGTGCAATTTGGCAGTCGTCATGGCTTTAGTTGTGAAGATTTGTTGGCGTTTGTTTTAGATGATGAGGTACTCTTAGCCGAACATAACAGCACAAAAGTACAAAAATCAAGCTCGCAGTCGAGCGTTGCTTATAAATCATTAGCGACAACTGTTTTACAAACATTTGACCCAGCCAAAGGTTCACTAAAAACATGGGTAAGCCGCTATGTGAAGCAACATCCAGAACTGAAAAGGTTTTTGCTTCAGTGCGGAGTTTATTTGGTTAGCGATTGGGCACTGTTGAATAATACTAACCCCAAGGAATTACAACGGATTTTAACTAGGACATATAATTTAACGTCAGTTGAAATTCAGCAAACTTGCGAGTTATTAGTTAGTTATCATGCAGTCTATCGCGAAGACCGACTAAAACAGCGACTCACAGGGACAACCTTACCTTGTCAACCACCAAATTCGGAGCAGTTAACTCGCATCGCTAATGAATTAGAAGCTCTTACAGGTCAGAGACTTAGCTCAAAGATAATATTAAATCAATTACAAGCAGTTGCCACCAAATTGAGAAGATATCGAATTGCTGCACAAGGAGGTTCGATTTCTTCGGTTTCTTTAGATGAACCAGAAATTCAACCAATTGTAGAGCGTTCACCAACAACTCAAGATGATGAAGAACAGCTGGAATTTATCCAGTTATATCAAAATCAATTTTTACAATGTTTAGATAATTCTCTATCACAAGTAATTGACGATGCTCTTGCCAATTTATCCCGTAAACGTTCTCCTAGTAAAGAAATTGAAAAAATATTTTTAACAGGACTACATTTGCTTCATTGTCAGGGTCAATCAATGCCCCAAATTGCACCACAAATTGGGCTAAAAAAACAATATGAAGTCACTCGCTTATTAAAACTAAACGAATTACGTACCGATATTCGTCAACGGTTGTTAGTGCTTTTGCGCTCGTGCGTTCTTGAAAGCGCCAAATTATTCGCAGACCCCGAACGTTTGCAAAGTTTAGATAAGCAGGTGGAGTTAATTCTTGATGAGCAAATTTCTGGAATTATCCAGGAAGCAGAATCTGAGGTAAGAAATCCAGTCAGAAATAAACCTTTACGTAGCTTACTAGCTCGTCGCATTTGCCTTTATCTTAATTCCAGGAATAACCGGCTATGAACTACCAACCTGCATCAATGTTAAACTTTACAGACTCAATCGATTGGCTATCTTTTAACGATACTCGAACCAAATTACTACCAGAACATATTCGTAAGGCTGCACATTTTAGTGAGTCAATTTATTCATCGCAACAACGTTGGCAAACTTACCTTTGTGCATTAGGGGTTTTAGGTTTTGAAGAATGGCTTCAAGAACGCGCTCCAGATTTGTCTGTAGAAATTGAGGAAGCTTCAATTTGGCAACCGGAATATGCAAATTTGATAGCCGCAGCTAGTAATATTAGTATTGGTTCCTTTAAACTCTGTATCATCACTTCCAACAATTTTAGTGATGGATATAGCATTCCCTTTGCAGTTTTTGATATCCCCAGATTTGCCGCTCACTTTTATGTATTAATGCAAGTAGAAGAAGAAGAGGAGCAAGTTGCTGTATTGGGGTTTATGACTTACAAACAGTTTAGTAGCTATCAACAAACAGCAGGTTTACATACAAAATTCACAATAGACAAAGATTGGACATATCAAATTCCCGAAACTCATTTTAACCCTGATTCCAACGATTTATTATTAAATCTCCGCTGTTTGAACGCTGATGCGATTCAACTGCCCGTCAAAACACAAGATTTACAGAGTGACACATTATTAGTGTTGCAGGAAAAATTAGGGACATTAAAATCACAGTTACAAATCAAACGTCCTTGGGAATTATTAACAGTAGAAGAAGGTTTAATACTTTTAAGTCACCAAAATTTAATTAAATATACTTACGAAGCTACTCTTCCCTCACCAGTACAACCTCTTATTAACGTTGGTCTTTGGTTCAACAATCAAATCGATACATTAGCAAGAGAATTGGGTTGGATGTTAATGCCATCTTTATTAGTAGCTTCAGAGTTACGCTCTTTACGAGAAGATTTTGAATCGATTAGAAACGGATTAGAGCAGCAGTCAATTCATATACCCTCAACAGCACGAGGTGCTTATCGCGATTTGGAATGGGAGGGAGGAAGTTTTCGATTATACGCAATTACTTGGGTACTATCGGAAACATTTGAAAACCAAGAGTGGATGCTATTAATTGCCTTAGGTCCGAATTCTGAAGGGCATATGCCAAAAACTCTTAAACTAGAGGTCGGAGATGAAATACAATTATTATTTGCACAATCACTTCTAGACACAAGCGAAGGTATACTTTATGCCCAAGTTATTGGCAATTGGAACGAGCGATTTTGGGTGACGGTAACCGCAGATGAAAAGACGGTAATTGAGCTTCCACCTTTTGGTTTGGTGACTGGTGATGTTGACTGTTGACTGGTGACTGGTGACTATTTTAAAGTTTCTGTTAATTTTTCTCTTTCCTAAGAATTTACACTGATTTAGAACTTATATTTGATTATGAAATCTCAATCCCACATTTTTAATCTAAAAGTTCAAAAGGTTGAGCAAATATGTTTATTCGATTTATCTTGGGGACAGGGACAACGATTGACTGTTCAGGTTAATTACCCAAATGCTTTAACTCAGTTGTACCAAGACTGGAGACGAGCATATTTAAATTTTTATCAGTCCGAGCATATGCGGGGACGAGCTGTTGGTGGTGGGGTTATGACCATTAACGTCGATTGGCACGCAGAACTGGTGAAAGCTGAAAGTCGTTTGATGTTTGAATTCCATCGCTGGTTGCGTAGTGGAGAACTGTACGACATCCGCTCCCAAATTGCTCAGGTGAGTCAGCAACTTTTACAGGAGAATTCAGCAACGACTGAAGCTGTGCAAGTTTTTCTCACCTGTGCCCCAATTGAGTTAGACCGATTTCCCTGGGAGGCTTGGGAAATTGGAACAGAATTTTCTACCACGGGAGCAATCCAAATTATTCGCGCACCTTTAAATATAGCTGCGGAAACAGGAGCAAGTCATAATAGGCAACGTCAAGGACGCGCTCGTATTTTAGCAATTTTAGGTGATGATACTGGTTTGAATTTTCAAGCAGACCGGGAAGCTGTTAAATCTTTGTTTCGTGTTGCTGATGTACAGTTTGTCGGTTGGCAACCTGAGCAGACTTCCGCTCAAGTTATCCAGCAAATAACTGATGCAATCATTGATGAACGGGGATGGGATGTATTGTTTTTTGCTGGACACAGCAATGAAACAGCTATGACTGGTGGTGAGTTAGGTATCGCTCCGGGTGTGTCGATTTCTATCAGCGAAATAGCACCACAGTTGAGTGCGGCCAAAAAACGTGGACTACAGGTGGCTATATTTAACTCTTGCAGTGGGTTAAATATTGCTGAATCGCTGATTGATATGGGTTTTGGTCAGGTTGTGGTGATGCGTGAACCGATTCACAATCGTGTCGCTCAAGAATTTTTGGTAAGATTCCTTCAGGGATTGGCGAAACATCAAGATGTTTACGAATCGGTAATGAGAGCGCGGCAATTTTTGCGGATGGGCAAAAGTCACACTTATCCCTCTTCTTATTTAGTTCCTTCGCTATTTTGTCATCCTGGGTCAAAATTATTTCGCATTCCTAATAAAAACTGGAAACAACGTCTGTTAAAGGGTTTGCCTAATACTTGGGAAGCGATTGCTATAGCAGCGAGTCTCACTCTCAGTGTGCTTACTCCCGTCCAGGACTTGCTGATGGACCCGCGAATTTTGGCTCAGTCTGTTTACCGGAATGTAACTGCTCAAATCCCATCAGAGGAAGTTCCACCTGTGGCTTTGGTAGAAATTGATGCCGAATCTATTTCCCGTGCCAAACTTCCGAATACTCAACTAATGCCATTTAATCGTAGCTATATCGCTAAGTTAGTCGATAGCACGGTCAAATTAAATGCTTCTGTTATTACTTTAGATTTTATATTTGATACTCCGCAAAAAGAACCCGAATCTGGAGATAAAGATTTAGGAAAAGCAATTCGTCGTGCTGTAGATAATAATAAATGGCTCATTTCAGGAGCAATTCTTCAAAATGGAAAGGAGTTTGCAGGAAATGAAGCTACTGGTATTACCAGTCGTAATTGGTCTTTAAAAGGATATGCTGATGCTGACCCTTACTTAGTTGAACTACCTACCATTAATAGCGATTGCCGTCAAGTATGTCCGCTTGCATATCTCATGTCGGTTGTACACAAAGCAAACCAGAAAAAAATTAGTACATTACCCAAGCCACAAACTAACCGAGTCACGAATTTACGCACTCAATTTTTTGATGTTCTGAACAAAAAAAACAACCAACCATCCGATTTAGCAGCATTGCTGAATTTGCGATCGCCTTTTGGATTAACCCCCAAAATAGATTTTTCGATTCCGAGCAACCAAATTTACCAAAAAATACCCGCTTGGAAATTGCTGGAAAATCCGGATGTGAGCAAATTTCCTTTAATCTCCCAGCAAGTAGTTCTAATTGCAGTGGGAAATGATTCCCGTCTAGGACTTGCATCTGGTGAACCCGACCGTTCACCAGCACCTTCTGCGATGAGTTATTGGACACAACAAGATAGGTTGACAGGTGGTGAATCTTTAGCTTATATGACCCACCATTTTCTCACCCATCACTTGGTAATTCCCATCCCTGACATTTGGATGGTGGGAGTCGCAGTTATTATTAGTAAAGTCTCGGTAATAGTGCTGAGTAGAAAGTCTAATTTTACTCTAGAACATCAACCGCAAATAATTGCAGCGGCATTGGGTGGAGTCGTTATCTACGGTATTGCAGGACTACAGCTTTATATATCCGCAGGGGTTTTACTACCCTGGTTTTTGCCTTCATCTGTTTTCTTGGCTTACGTTTTACCAGCTACAAGGAGAAAAAATCATGTTTAATGTACCCAATTACTGCAAATCATTATTCAGCTTAGCTATCGTTCCTTTTATTATCGCTGGTAATGGTATAAACAGCAACAGTATAGATACAAGTGTAGATACAGAAGTAGGGCAAGAAATAGGTCAAGAAGTTGCTCAGAACACATATACTGGCTGGGTAGCAACAATTTGGCAACGTCAACCAAAAAGACGACCATTAATATCGCGTAGTAGTGGGGTATGTCCAATTTCACCAGGAGTAGTAGACACACTCGCAGTATGGCACGACCGTCCATTATTTTTGTGGCAGAGTTCAGAGCTTTGGGAAACTGCTCAATTAATTATCCGGGAAGAAGAAACTCAAAGAGTAATATGGACACAACAAGTCAACGTAGGAGATAAAAAAGCATTTTATAGCGGTCAAGAAGCACTAAAAGCAGGAAAAACCTATCAATGGCAATTATCTGGAACCAACGGTAGAAGCATAATCCCAGAAAGAACCTTTGAAATTATGTCTGCAAGCGAGCGGAGTAAAATTGAAACAGACTTGCAAGCTTTAGATAAAGAATTAAAAACAGCAGGAGTATCTCAGGAACAACTTGCTGAAAGAAAAGCAGAATATTTCCTCAATTACCAAATAAAGGATGACAACGGTAAAGACATGGTTCATCCTTGGTCAGATATTTTCCAAGTACTTTATGAAGTAGAAAAACCTTCTGCATCTTTCGTTCAGAAGCGAGAAACCAAAATATCTCAGTTGTGTCAATAGATAAAAAAAGAACCCCACCCCCAACCCCCTCCCCGCACGCGGGGAGGGGGCTACGAAAAAAGACAATATTAAGACAAGAACAGGAAGACAAGAACAGGAAGACAAGAACAGTAAGACAAGAGTAGTTGATTTCAATTTCCCAGAGGATGTTTATGGTTTATCGTAGCCCCCTCCTCGCTTGCGAGGAGGGGGTTGGGGGTGGGGTTCCGGGTGCGAGTACGATAAGATATTGAGTTCTATTCAGAATTACATTATTAAACTGTCACGTTAGCGAGGTATTTATATGACGATTCAGCAAGATTTATTTTCAAAGTTTTTAATACAAGGTTTTGTTGGATTTAGTTTTTTATTATTTATTGATGCTCTTCCAGTTAAAGGTCAAATAACTCCAGATAATACCTTAGGAGCAGAAAGTTCTCGCATTACACCCGGTGCATTAATTAACGGTGTTAATGCAGACAAAATTGACGGTGGAGCACAGCGAGGGAACAATCTTTTTCATAGTTTTAGTGAATTTAATATCAATAATGGACAAAGAGTTTATTTTAGCAACCCTACAGAGATAGAAAATATTCTCACAAGGGTTACAGGTGGAAAAATATCTAACATCTTAGGAACCCTAGGTGTTGACGGAGCAGCCAACCTATTTTTAATAAACCCCAACGGTATATTGTTTGGTCAAAACTCCCAATTAGATGTACGTGGTTCCTTCGTTGGGACAACAGCATCGGGAGTACAATTTGGAGAACAGGGAATTTTTAGTACCGCAAATCCTGAAGCACCACCTTTATTGACTATTAATCCTTCAGCATTGTTTTTTAATCAAATCAATCCAGAAGCAAAAATAAATGTTCAGTCCCAAGCATCAGCAGGTACTAACCCCCTCGGCAATCAAACCAATGGTTTAAGAGTACCCGACGGTAAAAGCTTGCTATTGCTGGGAGGAGATATTAACCTGACAAGCACAGGTTTACGAGCATATGGTGGAAAGGTAGAATTAGCGGGTTTAGCTGCACCAGGAACAGTTGGATTGACAGGTAATGGTACTCAGTTAGGATTAGTTATTCCATCAGATGTAACCAGAGCTAATGTCTCAATCATAGATTCAGTTATCAGTGGTTTCGCGGCGACAGCTGGTGAGATTAGTATTTACAGTCGTAATCTAGATATTGTAGGAACATCTCTATATGGAGGTATTGGTGATGGTTTAGGATTTGTCGGTGCTCAAGCGGGTGATATCAAGCTGGATACAACAGATACAATTACATTGCGACAAGAAAGTATCATTGATGGCAATTTAGGAAAGAAATAGCTCAGGTTTGCCCTAAAAGAGCAGATGGTCGTCTCAGGGGTGAATTTTATGTGGTAGGACGCAATGGTAGTTTACCACCTAGTCCTTTTGAACCTCTTACTGGTAGCAGAAGTTTGAGTCAGTTGGCAAGTTTGGATGGTGCTTCTAGTAATGTGGTGTCAGCAAAATCTAAGATACAAGGAACTTTGCCAACTCAAGTTGTGGAAGCACAAGGTTTTGTTAGAATGCCTAATGGTCAGATTCACTTAGTTGCTGAAGCTACGGAAGCGACTCCTTCTGCTGCAACAACTTCTCCGGGATGTCCAGGAATATAGCGTACAATCAAATGTAGAGACGTTACATGTAACGTCTCTACAGGCTGTAATTAATCTGTCCTTAAGTTAAAAATGTAGATACATTACATGTAACGTCAACATAAATATATTTATCTATTTATGTTTTTTCTATGTCTTGTTTGATATGTTCTAACAATGTCTCAATTTGAGATAAAGTATAAACGTTGATATCAAGCCTTGGGGTTTTGTTACCTGAAAGTATGGCTACTATCCGATGAGTAGAATAATCTACAGTCTCTAATGTTTCCATTAGCTTTGGAGCTTGAGAGCGTACATTACAACGAGATTTGATAAAAGTTTCTACATCATTACGGAAGGTTACTTCAACCCCATCTTGACCAGAAAACTTTAAATCTTCAGCGAAAACAATTCCTGGTTCTGAGCTTTCTTGAGCTTTTACTAAGGTATTAAACAAAACCGATTTAAAATCATCTGGTAATTTAGATAGATTTTCTTTATTGTTTTGGATTTGCGAATCGTCTACATACGCAAAGGTAATTTCTTTTGGTACAGTGCATTTTTCTAGTTGTACTGTTGAAGTGCCATAAGCAGTACCGAGAAGTTGTTTTCTACGCTTTGCTTCACCCATAATTTTAATACCAATTCAATACATTTACGTTTCACAATGCCAGATTGTAGCCTTTTGTAGGAATTAATACAACTGGGGGTGGTAATTTAATTAGCTGTGCTGTACTACCAGCGTTTAACTTAGAAAGATGACCAAAATAGTAATTTTACTTACTAACTGATTTTAAGAATTAATCAATTCAGTGTTTTCAAGGTTGTTTTACTGTAATTTGACAAGCCATTATCATAAGGTATTTAGCAAAATAAAGATTTTGAACTATCAATATAATTTGACAATAGAAAATTTGAATAGTTTAAATTAGCTACTTTTTTAAAAATATATATGGAAATAGAAAGAGATAATAGGCTAGATATTTTAAAGGCAATTGGTATTATTTTTGTATTAATGTGGCATTTACGCCCAATAAGTCTGACTATTAATAATAATACTCATGATATAATATTTGTAATTACTAAGATTATTCAAACTTTTGAATTGCAATTATATTTAACAGCAGTACCTTTATTTTATCTTGTTTCACTTTATTTATTTTTTCTTAAAAAACCAAGCAAAGAATATTTTAAATATAGATTAGTCAAACTGTTTAAACTATTTGCTTTTTGGTCAATATTCCATAATATTTTTTTAATCCTGTTAACTAGGGAATTACCTGATTTTTCTTGGGAATTTATAACAGGATTAAAACCTAGCTTACCATTTGTAGGTGATTCCGTTTTTTATTTTTTGTTTAATCTAATTGGCTTGACAATTATTTCTTTTTCATACGTGATAATAAATTCGATTAAAATAAGAAAGATTATTTCTTGTATAATAGTATTATTTTCTTTTTCATTTTTTGAAATTGCCTATATCAATAATTTAAATATCCCTTACCACTGGCTTATAAATTTTATTATTTATATCCCTATTTCTTTCTACTTGGCAAATAATCAAGAAACTATATTAAGATTAAGATTTACGTATTTATTGGCATACATATTATTTTCTGCTCATGATATTTATTTACGCACAGTGGGTAATTATGGAAGTATCTATGGAAGGATTTCTATCGTTTGTGGTGCTTTAACTATTTTCTCTTTTATTTTTTCTCAAAAGATTTCAGTAAACTGGTATATACAAAAATTATCTAAATACTCTCTTGGAATATTCGCATTACACAAGTACTGGCAATATTTATTATTTTTGTTAGTTAATCAAAATTTTGAATTTGCTATATCTATAAATCTACTTGTCACACCTTTAAATATAATATTTATGATTGTAAGTATTTTAGTAATATTTTTTACTACCCTGTCAGTTTATTTATTAAAAAAGACAAGCTTTAAACAGTTTATATCCTAGCGCAAATATCTTAGCATAAATTCATACTTCGCGTCCTTAGTACCTTCGTGGTTTGTTTAATGACTATCTTTTAAATTTTGAATTTTTAATTATAAATTTTGAATTGCCGAAGTACCCCCCCTAAATTAATAAATTCAAAATTACCTCATTCTTAAATTTTGAATTTTGAATTTTGAATTTTGAATTGTTAAAGTCTTTTAATGTATGAGGTGTATAGGTCAAGAATATCCACCTAAACTAATGTGTTGATGTTACATGTGTAGAGACGTTACATGTAACGTCTCTACATTTTTTGTTAATCAGATTATTCTTGTTGCTGATTTAACCAGGCTTCAAAATCAGTTGGGGTAGAAAAATCTAGTAAAGCTTCTGCTAACTCTTCTAGTTGTTCAACCGATAATGCCTGAATTTGGTCAGCTAATGATGAATTAATTTCACCAAAGCGACGATTTAATTGACGTGTAACTAGCCGTTGTCCCTCCTCCTGTTTGCCTTCCTGTTTTCCTTCCTGTTTTCCTTCCTGTCTTGCGAGTTCTTTGTCCCGTTGATAAAGTGGTTCTAATAGCATAATCAATTCCCTGTCATCTTCCTCTATTTCATTTTCATTTATTCTTAGGTGTTGTTGCAAGTTATAAAGCAGCTCAAGTGTCGGTTGACGGTATGGATTATTTAATGGTAGTGCTTTTAACTCATTAATCGCTCGTTGTTGTACTTTTCCTCTACCAAGCATCCTTAGCCAGAGAGTATCAGTATTACAGGGTAATTTGTGAACCACAACAATAGCTGTACGAAAAGGCTCAGGTATAAAATGCACTGCTGATGACCAGTCGGGTTTTTGGACAACACAGAACGTTGATAATAGAGAAGCGGGTGCTGTGGGAGTAATAATCCATAGTTTAGGGATGGTTAATGTTTCAACAGAAGCTGTCTTTCGGTGAGCTTTTCGCTGTAACTCACTTTTAACGAGCAAAAGCTTTGAAACACATTCTGTCACTTCGTCTTCGGTCGCTGGGTTGCGAAAAGCCTCAAACAAAGCGGGAAAGGCTGCAAATTTTCCTAGTAAACCCAATACTTCTAAAGTTTGATTCTTTGCTGACAAAGGGGAAAAGAAAACATCTATTCTGTTAACTTCTGATATTACTCTTCTGTCTGGTGTAACTTTACCATAAGGTTTTAGCAATAGTTTTAAGTATTCTTTTGCAAACTGGTCATGGATGAATCTAGTCATTGAATTCTATACTTTGGAATTTGGTTTGATGCATCTCAGACTAGTAGTTTACATTTTTATAGTTGAATAAATATATTTCTTTAATTATTTAAAATGTTTGTTTTATACATATAGAATGATAAATAAATTACACACTTACTAATGATATAAATTTGATAAAAAGTTAAGATTAGTAGCTGTTCAAAAACGAATGTAACAAATAGATAAGAATAAATTAATGAACAAATAATACTAGGTTAATGTTAAAAAATATATATAGCAATCCTAAATCATTTGTAAAAAATCATAATAAACGAGGGCGGGGCAAGAGAAAGCCCACCCCACTCCTAAGCCATCCTACATATAAACGATTTTTGTGAATAGCGGCTAATCAAAGCCACTTGCGTGGGGTTTAAAGCTTATTTTTCCAGGGTTTGAAAGCATTATCTATTCCTCTTAAGTGGCGTGTCAATTCGGGATAGTGGCGACAAATTACTGATACCATACTACTTTGCTCAATCCAATCTAAACCAAATTGGGTATAAACCTCAGCACGGTAGTCGCTCGTGAAAAATCGGTCGCTCTTTAAGCGTCGAGAAGCCATAAGGATAAATACACGGAAGGCTGTATCACTAAAACCAAAACCTTCGGGTAACTTTTCTGCAAATAGACCAACCATTAAATCTATGCTGTCGATGTCGTTGTTATAGACCTCGCGCAATTCTTTAACTATTTGAGCATTATCGGTAATTTCTTCAAATGTTTTTACTTTTCCGCTACCAACAATTTCTCTGAATTTATTATAGCGAGGTACACCTCTTTCTCTATCTCGCAAAACATCAATCGCAGCTAAATCAAAAACTTCACCATTATCTTTAACTAATGCTCGCAGGAAGTTAGGGTAATTATGCAAGGTAACTGCTCCTGGATATGTGGTGCCGAAAGAGTAAAATAAATCTTCCATTGCCACTTCTTGCATAAATGGTCGGGTCTTTTTACCAAAAACCTCTGGGAAGTTTTTCTTCGTTAGGAATTTACCATCACGATGAGAAGAAAATTCTAGTTCATCAGGAATCAGAGGATGCATTCTATATACGGAGACAAATTCCTCTGTTAAGTAGTATGGTGCCGTATGATGGTCTGTTGGGGAACCTATAATTCCACTGAAAGCTTCACTATCGCTGACACGACCGATTGCTTTTTTGAAATCCCGACCTAAAATACCCCACCAGTTAATATTCATTGCCATAGCTGTAGCTGGATGAGGGAGAATCGCTGGAGTCCATTCAACTGTGTGGATTTTGGCTATTAATGCAGCGTTAATTAACCTGGCTTTATCAAATAATTGCTGGTCATTCCAATCTGGATATAGTTGTTTCAGGTGGTCACAAATGGTGTTGTGCTCTTTAACAAATAAAGTATGTAACATACTTAAGCCTAACCACCAGCTACCAAAACCACCAGCAAAACCTACACGCTCAATACCAGAGGTTTCATCAAATGGCAAAAGGCCGTTTTCTCCGAGGAGCATTTTCCCATCTTCGTGAGAACGTAAGCTGTGAATCATTTCCTCATTGCTACCGTAAACTTGCGAAGCATCCCACCAATGGGTTACTTTGTTAATAAAAGTAGCTGGTTCAATGTTTGCATCGTCACGAGTAGGGTCTTTAAATGTTTTGGCAACTTCAAAATTACCATAGTTTTGTCGCCAGGAATCATCCTCTTCTAGGGGAACGGAAAACTTATTATCTTGCTGGTTGTCACCATGTGAAAACCAGTCATGGGTTTGAAATTGAATCCATGATGCTGCATGTAAATTAAGAATTGTCGCAGGAATAAAATCTTTACGTTGCAAAAGTTTTTGACTAACCAGTCGAGGGTTCGGTGTGAGTATACTTTTCTCATCAACTTTGGCTTCTTTTAAAGATACGTTGCGTCCCAATCGCGTCCCAGCCATTCCCATTTCTGGATGTTTTAAGTCATTATAACTTCCATCTGCAGTTCGGGATACTAAATGATTACCATCGGGACTCGGTTTTGGTGGTTGTGGTAGTTCCTCTTTATTTGGTATTTGTGATGTGTCATGTAGATTTTGTTCTCGTAATTTATTACGAAATTGGCTTAGTTTAAACAAAGCAATGGGAGTTGGTAATTTATGCCAAGGTTTTCCAAACATATGCAAATAATGTTGATTGTTGACTGTTGACTGTTGACTGTTGACTGTTGACTGTTGACTGTTGGCTGTTGACTGTTGACTGTTGACCTTAACTTCCAGCTTTTAATTCTTGCTGTAAATCGTTCATAAAACTTAAGAAAAAATCTTGGAAAACGCAAGCTCTTTCTGCTTTACCAGTGCTGAAGGTAAAATTCAAGTCTTTAGTTTTTGCTGCAGCTTCGGCAATTTTAAATATGAACACTGTTTTTCCAGGATTCGTAGGAGAAGACAACAGACCATCAAAAGTCGATGATTTTACCGCGATACGAGGTACTTGGGGGGTTGGTGCGTACTCTGTAAATATTTCCGCTATTGGTTTGTCCAGGTTATTTTTTAACACTTTTAATGAACCTGCTGTGGCTTGTACAACCTCACCAATGTTATGTCCAACATCAAGGATATGTACATTTGGGTCTAAGTTATGCTGACAATATTCCATAAGTTGCTGCTGAGATTTGACACCCTTTGAATATTTCCAAGGAAGCAGTGCCTCAGTCATTTTTTGGACAGTATATTTTGCAGTTTCGGTGATTTCTTGGGGAATCTCTTTACCAAAAAATCTTTTATTCACCACTTGCACCATTTCATGAGCAAGAACTTCGTCTGATGCGTTTTCTCTCAAGAGTTGGGCTATTTTTTTGACTTCTTCTTGGCTGTAGCTGGTTGCAACTTTTTCCTCAAAATAAGCCCGTCTGGAATGATAGCTAGGATTAGAGGTTGGCTCAAAGGGACAAAACCATAAATCTCTTTGGTCGTCATGAAATTTTGTGGAGCGAAAATAACGCTTTACCCACCAAGGTAATAACTCTGTTTCATATACATGTAATCGGTCAACAGCCCCAGAAGTATCAATCTTTTTAATCTGTTCTGAGTCTTTCACAATAATAACATCTATCAAATACGGAATATTTATCCGCAACGGATTGAAACTTAACATTTTTTAATCCTTCCTCTTATTACAAGAATTAGAGAATAACCTCTACCCTAGGATGTATTTACGTTAATCAAAAGTTTTAAATTGTTGTCTACATCCTAACTTAATTCAAAAAATTGAATTCTACAAGTTATCCGCAACTATTGATTTAAAGAGATATAGGATTGCTAATTTGAACTTATGCAGTCACTTATAGATTTACGTAGGCAATTATTCTTGTTTACATTCAAATATTCTCTCCACCCACGGATAACTCTTTCGTTACATCCGTCTATAATCCGTTGCTAAAATTGCATTAGCTTGCCTCATCCTTAGATAAAGGGTTATATAAAAAATGTCCAGAGGAACGCCAAAATGAAACCCATTAAAAAATATAAAAAAATTATTAAATTTGTCCTTTCAATGGTTATGACCCTACTCTTGTGTATCACTTCACCCAGTTTCGCTCGCGTCTCAACTAATACAGCCATATCCTCTTCGTCTTCCTCATCTTCCTCATCCCTAGAAGAACAAGGGCGAGAATTATATAATCAGGGTAAATTTTCCGAAGCCACAAAACTTTTTTTACAATCAGCCCAAGCCTATCAAGTAGCTAAAGACCCGATTAGACAAGCCCTTAGTCTCAGTAATTTATCGCTTTGTTACCAACAGTTAGGTCAGTGGCAAGATGCGAGTCGTTCGATTACAGATAGTATTAAATTATTAAATGATACAAAAGATACAAGAGAAAAAGCCTTAGCCCTTGCACAGAGTTATGAAATTCTAGGTGGGTTACAATTAGCACGGGGTCAAAGTGAAGCGGCTTTAAAATCTTGGGAAAATTCTACATTAATTTATACCCAGCAAAATAAACCTAACCGGGTACTAGCAAGTCAAACCAACGAAGCACAAGCGTTACAAAATTTAGGTCTTTATCGTCGCGCAATTTCCTTGTTGGAAAAAGCTTTAAAATTACCTCCGAATTCTACAATCAGGGTTGTCACTAGTGACCATATCAAAATTGATAAGACTCAAGGGACACAAGTTAATCCTAATGAAGAAAAACTGAAAACTCTCAAAACTCTTTTGCAAAAAATTCCAGCTTCATCGGAAACCGCAACAGCACTGCGTACTTTAGGGGATTCGTTGCGAGTAGTTGGTGAATTACCCCAGGCTCTTCGAGTTTTAGAGCGTACTGTTGAAATTGGGAATCAGTTACAACGACGGGATATAATTACATTAACTAAAATTAGTCTGGGTAACACAGCCCGAACTCAGGGTGAGCCAAAAGTCCAGAAAGCTTTGGATGCTCAAATTAATTCTGGCAGTAATAGTCCAATTCAAGTCCCACCCGAAACCCAAGCAGCACTCAATTTTTATCAACAAGCAGCAAGTTCTTCACCCACAGGAAATTTACGGGTAGAAGCACAAGTTAATCAACTCAGCTTACTGGTTCGTACTCAGCAAGTAGATGCAGCTAAAAAGCTGATACCAGAGTTGCAACAACAAATTAAAGCTTTACCCTCTAGTAATGCAGCAGTTGATACGGGTGTAAATTTGGCTCAAACAATGATGGAGCTTTACAAGCAAAACCCTTCTGGGGTTTCTGTGCGTGAAATTGCCGATATTTTAGCGCTCGCTGTTCAACAAGCAAAGGAGTTAGGAAATCCCCGTACCCAAGCTGACGCACTGGGAAGTTTGGGTAACGTTTATGAGGAAACAAAACAGTGGTCATTAGCACAAAAGTTGACTGAGCAAGCTTTGCAACTCGCACAGCAAATAAATGCAGGGGATATCGCTTTTCGTTGGCAGTGGCAATTGGGCAGGATTATGAAAGCACAAGAAAATATCGACGGTGCCATTGCCTCATACAAAGAAGCGGTGGGAACGATAAAATCCCTGAGAACAGACCTAGCAACAGCAAGTCCCGATGTGCAATTTTCCTTCCGTAAAGCAGTAGAACCAATTCACCGAGAACTAGTAGGGTTGCTATTAAAATCTAGACAAAAAGATAATTTGCAGAAAGCACGAGACATAATCGAAGGGTTGCAACTAGTTGAACTGGATAACTTTTTTCGGGAAGCCTGCTTAAATGCCAACCCGGAACAAATAGACCAAGTAGACCAACGAGCAGCAGTTATTTACCCAATTATATTAGAAGACGAACTAGCAGTAATCGCGAGCTTACCAAAAGTCGATAATAATTCCGCAAAAAATAACCCAAAGCAAGAAAGCCGGGATTACAGATACTACAGAACATCTATCAAAAAAGAAATAGTAGAAAATAGAACATCGCGTCTGCTAAATTTGCTTCGACAAGATAATACATTATCGAAAGCGAGTCCCCTACTCAAAGAAATATACGGTTTAATATTTCCAGAAAGTGCAGCATCTGACATTGCAGCAAGTAAAGCGGAAACATTAGTATTTGTATTAGACGGTGTTTTGCGGAACATTCCCATGTCTGCGTTGTACGATGGAAAGCAGTACCTGATTGAAAAATATAGTATTGCTATGACACCAGGACTGCAACTATTAGCACCGCGTTCATTAAGACAAGAACGTTTAGGAGCTTTGGTTGCAGGACTTGGAGAAGCTCGTTCTGGATTTTCGGCACTACCCAATGTAAAAATAGAAGTACAAAAAATTCAATCAGAACTACCTAGCCAGGTATTGTTAAACGAACAATTTACTAACTCAAAGTTTGAAAGTAGAATATCAGCGATTACATACCCAATTGTACATTTAGCAACTCATGGTCAATTTGGTTCCACAGCCGAGGACACTTTTATTCTTACCTGGGATAGTAAAATTAAAGTTAACGAATTAAGTAGTGTTTTGAAAACAGTCGAATTGTCCAAAGATAACTCATTAGAACTACTGGTACTCAGTGCTTGTGAAACAGCAGCAGGTGATGACAAATCAGCGTTAGGATTAGCAGGGGTAGCAGTACGTTCCGGTGCTCGCAGTACAGTCGCAACCCTATGGCGTGTAAATGATGAAGCTTCGGCAACACTAATGAGTCAATTTTATGAACAGCTCGTACAAGCAAACAAAACAGGAATATCTAAAGCAGAGGCTCTTCGTCGTGCTCAAATTGCGATTTTGAAAAATGATAACTATAAATCGCCATACTATTGGGCACCATATGTGTTGTTAGGAAATTGGATTTAATTTGTAGGTTGGGTTGCAATACTTGTCGGTTAAGCCTAAAAATACTAAAACTCGTAGGTTGGGTTGAGGAACGTTCACGCCCCGGTGGAGCGGAGCGCTTAACCCAACAAGCAACCGAAATGTTGGGTTTCCCAAAGCCTCAACCCAACCTACAAATATCCAAAACCTACGCAGTATTGGGTTGGGTTGAGGAACAAAACCCAACTTCAGACTACGGAGCGAAATTAAATCTAACAATAAAATTATATTGCCCAGGTCTTAGTGGACTCCCTTTATCTACTGATAAATCAACCAACAAAGGTGTGGTTCCCACAGGTAAAGCCAGAGGAGTTTCACCCGATTTAGTGGAAGTACCAAAAGGTGTCGTGACAGTTGAAAAAGCTGATACAGGCTTAAACTCAATTCCACTTACTTGTATAGGAGCAGATACTGTTAAATTAACAGGCTGACTACAAGTTACCAATACTTTCGTAGGGGAACCTCCGGATGTAGTTGTCAAAGAATTAACTTTAGTATTTGTGACTAAGTTTCCAGAAGCTTCTTTGGAAACACTACAGATTTCAGATGCAGATGCACTTTTAGGTATAAAGAAGCTAGCTGTAACTGCGAAGAGCGAAATAACAAAAATACGATATATCATTTTGCTTTCTCAAGGTTTGACTACTGATGCTGTGGAGAAATAGTACTTTAAGATTTTTTGTACTGTACGTAAGAACTGCATAAATTATACTAATTTTACACAATTGCTTTTGGCAAGTACAAAGCGCTTTATACAACTGTTTGAGCATCTTTAGATAAGAATATTCAACATCAATACTGAGTCAATAAATAACGTGATGTAGTAGTATCGCGCAACAATCGCGTGTGATTTTATGGTGCGTTCGCGGATGCATATGTATTTTCACTGAGGTTATTCTCAGGAAAGATACTTAATGTGAGATAAGACTATGTTTAACCGTTTACTATTGATTTTTGGCTCTGTATTAGCGAGTGGGGTAATCTCAGCACAATCTGCATTAGCTCAAAGCGCTGAAATCGAATTTAGCGGAGTAGTGCCAGAACAAACAAGTATTATTATTCCCAATGTCAATAATACAAGTACAATAACTTCTGCAAATTCAGCAAAAAAGGTTAAAACATCTTGGATGATTGATTCTAGGAGCCTCACCTTTAATTCTAGCCGACCCGTTAGCGTTATGATTTCAACCCCCCAATTAGTTTCAGGTGGTGATAGACATATGGTGTCTGATAGCAAAAGAACAGTCAACAAAACATTACTAAATTCTAGCTCAGGTGATGCGAGTATTGTCATCGGTAGTCAAGCTGTTACTTTAGATGCTGGTATAAGCAATTTCCAGTTAGAAACCTCCGTGCAGTCTCCTCAAAACTTTCTACCAGGAAGCTACAATTATGCTGTGACTGTAACAGTTGTTCCTCAATAATTGCTATCGATTTGGTACTGTAAAAGGAACTCGAAAAGGAATTCGATTTTTCCTATTTTCGCCCCATCCTAATTCCCCAGAAAGCTCGTATTCTCCAGGAACAAGCGCTGTTTTATTTGCATCAGATGGTTTCAATAAAAAATTGCGTTCTCCTTGTGCAATGACTGTCGTATCGTTGACTTCCCCTGCTTGAATGACTTTATTTCCTTGTTTTAACTTCCAGTTACCAGCAAGGACAGCCGTTGCTTTGCCGCTATTTTTGACTAGTAATTCAATGTTTTTAGTTGCTGCTTCAAACCTTGCGCTAGTTGCCGCTATGTTAGGTGATATATTTCCTTTCCGAACATATACAGCGACACCAATGCGAGGAATAATAGTAGTGTTCATCACTACACCTTTTGGCTTATCTTCTTCTGTAACTGTCGAGGTTTCCAAGTTTTCTGTAAAAATCATAGTGCGATATTCTCCATCCGGTAAGCTGGGTGGAAAACGCACTACAAAACGAATATTTCGCTCGCTTGAACCATTAACTTGCAGTTCTCTTGGAGAAAATTGCATGTATGGAGTCAGGTCATTTGGGCTATTCGTTAAAACTTGAAACCCTTTAACTTTATCGTAGGTGAAGGGTGATGTGTATACGCGAGCGCGAAATTGCTTCTCATTTAAATTAGAGACTTTAATTAAGCCTTGTGCTTGACCGCGTTTAGATTGAGTTTCGACTACTATGGGAGAAATAGAAATGTCTGCTTTTGCAGCACTTCCCCATACTAGAAAGCTAGACAGCAAGAGACCGCCACTTAGAAGGCGTAAATGATTGTGGGAAGAAGTAAAATTCATCAATAATGAAAATTGTAAAGTCAAATGGTCTTAATTGCTTCTTGTGGGATGGGCTTCAAAGCCTTCCTTAAAGCAGGGGTGGGGCAAGCCATAATACTAAGGCAAGGGCGGGGCAAGAGAAAGCCCACCCCACAAGAAAGTATGTGACGGAAGATTAGTTACCAGTTGCAGTTACAGTCACGGTATATCTATAGCTACCAGAAGGCATAGCACCTGTTGCACCTGCTGCACCGTTACCTGCTGCCATACCTACTCGAACAAGTTGGTTATTATTAACAGGTATGGTAAGAGGAGTAGTGGCAAATTGAATATTGTTAACGAAACCTGTACCTGCTTCAGTTTGAGTATTACCAATTTGAGCAACCGCTTTCAAGTTAGCAGGAGTGTAACCAGTAGGTGCGGACACTTGAGTAGGAACGTTTACCGCTAATGTACCACCAGCAGGACAGTTGACAGTTATACTTCCTGTTGTACCCGTAATCAAATTAGAAATACCAGAAGTAAGTAGGTGGGTGGAAATAAACCACACTTGGGGTTTTCCGGTTAAGACCGCTAAAGGCTTACTGTGAAAGGATTATATCAAGTTTACATTTCGTTACATAGCGGTAAATTTTTCCGTTCACCTACTTAGCTTCTAAATATGGGGTGGTTGCGCTTCTTTGTCTAAGAGTACCAGCAGTAGCACCAGTAAATGTACAAGTTGAAGCTACGGTACCATTAAAATCGATTGTGGGGCTTACTTGTGCGCTTGCTTCGGATGCGAAACCAATAGCACCTAAAATAGTCAAACTAGCAGCGATAGCTAAACGACGAATCATGAAATTATTTCCTTTGATTTTTTTTAATGTCAACTAAATACAAAATGTAATAGCCTGATTTAGTTTTAATTAGCCTAATTTTCCTATCAAAATAATTGACAAGATTTATAACCAAAAAGTTCAATTTTGGGTGATTATAAACACTTGTGTGAAGTAGATTATGGCTAAAATTTGCAATATCTGATAGGAGAATAAAGCTCAAAAAACTTATTGAATTCAACCAGTAAAGCTATTACCTACAAGCAATGATGGCAAGTTCCACAAATAGCTGACATCCGTAATTATACTTATAATCGCTTTCATATTTGATTTTTATATATAATTATTATATGGTAATCACTATATTAAAGTAATTCGTGGTTTTCGCTGTTAAAAGTATGTGGATATTACGGATAACACTGACAGTACACGAGTGCTATTAATTATTTGTGTCATCGTATAAATGACGAATATATTGGTTGATTTTGACCACAATTATAAAATAATGCAAAATCTACACAAAATTTTGATATCAATTATTTCGTCAACAGCAATCTTTATAATTCCAGCAAAAGTAATTGCTGAAGAAAAAAATGAATTTATTAATAATTCTGAAACAATATTGGGACTAGAAGAATATTTACAGCGTTCAGCAAATGTTCCTAAAAACTCCGTTAATTTACCAACTAGTTCCGACAATTTAATAGCTCCAGCAGCTTTGGATAATAATTCACAAGAATTACCAACACTTGAAGATGGAACTACAATTACGCAAACTACAAGGAAAATAGATAGTAGTTTCAAGGTTTTCCCCGTGGGAATTGAGATTGATAATCGCAACGTTGTAGATGGAATTTTGATACGTGGAAGTGAGGATGGTTCCCAAGCAGTTAATTTTGATGATTGGTTAGTACCATTTAGTGCAGTTGTTGAGGCATTAAAATTAAATGTTAAATCCCTACCAGATGGTCAGTTGGAGGTAAGTAATTCTGGTCTTGTTACCCGCATTAACCCAAAACAACTTTTTACAGACCCACAATTAGGATTAGTCTTCTCTATTCAAGATTTAAAAAGACTTTTTGGAGTGGAGGTTAAGTTTGACATTAATAAATATGCGATTACTATTAATCCAGCCTGGTCAAATCAATCCACTTCTGTAGGACGACGCAACGACAGACCAATAGTTCTAGATGGTTTGCCCGGTTTTCAACCAGGTAAATTGAGCATTGCAGCTATCGAACAAAAGGTAAGTGCGACTGGTTCCGGAAGCAATTCAACAACTACCACTGGTGATTTTCTAGCAGTGGGCACAATTTTTGATGGTTCATGGTTTTTACGTACGGAACAGCCAAAATTAAGAGATAGCAAGACTTGGAGAATCCAAGAAGCTCAATATTTAAGACAAACTGACCGACAAGATTATTTTGTTGGTTCGCACCCAACTTTTTGGTCGAATTTAGGAGCAAGTGATTTTTGGGGATTCACTTATATTCAAAGGCAAGGATTTACACCCCCAAAATACCTATCGAGTGCGGGTTACACAGACCCTCGTCAAAGGTTGCAAGCAGGACAGATTGGGCGTACCATTTCTGGTAGAGCAGAACCAGGCACTTTTGTACGGTTAGTTGAAGGATTTGGAGATATAGTTGTTGCCGAAGTTTTAGTTGATTCTTCCGGAATTTACCGATTTGAAAACATCAAGGATGATAATGAATACCTGGGTAGTTACTACCGAGTTTTGCTATATCCCCAAGGAAGACTAACAGAAAAACCAGAAATTAGGGATGCAAACTATACCGCAGCGCCAGGACAGTTACCCTCAGGTGCTACCGCATTTGTTGTCTCTGGTGGGTTGCAGCGTGATTTTAAGAATCAAGGCTTGATTGGTAATTTTTCTGGTTTTCGTGGTGGAGTAGCACAACGTTGGGGAGTATCAGAAAATCTGACGGTAGGATTTGGGGCAGTTTATGACTCTGGAGGGCGTGGATTAGCTGAATTATTCTATCGTCCGGCAAATTTCCCTTTACAGATAGCAGTTTCAACATTAGTCGGAAGTAAAACAGATACAATCGCTGATATTCGGTTTGAACCATCAACAAAATTCAGCGCTTCATTTTCTACTGACCGCTTTTCTAGTCGTTTGAATTTGAACTGGAATATATTAAATGGTGTGTCCCTGTTTGCTAACAGCGATATCCGCAGTGGTACAGGTGGGGGATTACAATTTAACTTTAGTGGAAGAGATTTATATACATTTGCACGCATAGGTTTAGATACAGAAAACCGTCTGCGATGGACTTGGCTACAACGCCTTGGTAAGCTTGAGTTGACTCAGTTTGGTAATGAAATTGGTACATTTTCTGAACTTAACTATGGGTTATCTCCTGGAGCAGGTTTAGGTTTGGAACATTCACTGGTATTAAATTACGAAACCCGCAGTCAGAATGGTAGTAATAACTTATTAACTGCTGGGTGGCGGTATCGTTCGCCACAACTCAGTATTGATGGTAACTATCTTTGGGATGCACAGTTGGGTTACGCTTTTGGTTCTCAAGGAAGTGGTTTAATAGCTGTTTTATCAACAAATGTTATGCCCGGTCTAAGTTTACGTGCCCGATACCAAGGAATATCAGTTACCTCTGAGCAATCTAGTTTTAATATAGATTTAGTTTCTAGTTTAGGATTGCAACGCGGTATTACTCCTGGTGATAGACGTACTAATTATTTCCGCACTCTAGGAGGTTTATTAATTCAACCGTTTTTTGATGATAATAATAATGGAAAAAAAGACCCAGGTGAAAAAATTTATATTGAAGCTGCTGATACTTTGTTGACCGTTAACAATCGTGTTATCAAATCATTAAATCCTGAAGTTCAAAGCGACCGGCTTTTGCTGCGCTTAAATCCTGGTATATATCGTTTAGATTTAGACCCCGCAGGTTTCCCACCGGATTGGCAAGCTGCTACTGATGCTTATAAAGTAGATGTTGTATCAGGTTCTTATACCCCAGTGTTGTTACCATTAATTCGTTCTTATACAGTTTCTGGGGTAATTACTAATACAGAAGATGTACCTGTAAATGGTGCTCAGATAGAAGCAATATCTACTACTTCAAAACCACGGAAATTTTCTGTGACGAATACTGCTGGAGTTTATTATATTGAAGGTTTGCAACAGGGTAGTTATCGTTTATCAATTAATGGTAAGATTATTAATAATTTTGTGGTTACACTTGATAATTTATCTCAAGGATTACAAGAAATTAATCTTAAGCAGGGTCAGAATAAAGAATTCCAAGTAACAAATCCAAATATTCAAAAACCTGTTTCACTGGGAAACTGAACTTTCTCGAAAGAAGGATGACCAATAGATATCTCCGGAAATAAATTATGCATTCACCGAAACCCCTTGTAGAGACGCGATTAATCGCGTCTCTACATTATTTTTTGGAGATGTCTAATTACTAAGTGCTTCTAACCAAGCCTCTAAATCAGCCAAGCCAGTAAAATCTAACAATGCTTCACTCAAATTTTCGAGGGCAGCCAAAGGTAAAGCAGAAATTGAGGAGCGTGTTTTTTCAGAGAGTTCTCCAAACCGCTTATTTAGCAGTCGAATAACCAGATTCGCTGTTGCTTCTTCTCGTCCTTCTTCCTTAATTTCTCGATAAACTCTTGTTTCCTGCAATGTTATCCCTAGCATGGATTCTACCTCTGTTCGACTAAGAGTTGTCCACATAAAAAAATATCCAATTACTCTTGTAGGTTTGTGGGATGGGCTTCCAGCCCGTCCATATCAACCAAGGCGGGCAAGGATGCCCACCCCACAAAATTGGATCATTTATTTCTTGGACTACTCTAAGTTGTTCAAATTTGTACACCATTATTGTGGTGATTAACTCCATTATTACGCTACTTACTTGTTGAGATTGCCCAATTTTGCTTCTTGTTAACAAATATCTTGCTTCCTCTGGAGCTTCTTCCTCGTCTAGGGTGGTTAATGCCAGTTTCAGTGCTACCCATAATTTATCGTAGCTTGAGGTGATAGATAAACAGGATTTTGTAATAATACTTTTTTTGAACTTAGATGGTGTCTAATCAATCCAGAATCAGTATAATTATTGATAGAATAAATCGCGTATCACGAATTATAAATTAATAATAATTAAGCCGAGAAACCGTTCAGTATTAAAACTTACCAGGCTATATCGGCTTTGGTTTTATTTTCGGACACTATCATCAGCATCACTGGAACAGGTCTGGACTCTTCTACTATTCCCCCAGCGAATTCCCATCCGCTAGCTCTCAAAATATGAAGAGCGCTCGCACCAGCCACAACCACCACACGAAAACCAATGTTGTTGTCAATGTTGTTGTCGTTGCGGTAAGCCGAACGGCAGTTTTCAGGGTTGTTAATCCACGAGCCACCACGCAGCATCTGGAGTTGCCTACCCCATGTTTATTGTACAGCACTGTGCATATTATTTGTCATTATTAATTAGAGGGTATTTATAAATAAAATATTAAGACACCATACATACCGCAAGCCAGCCAGTGACTAAAGTCACTGTCTAAAAGCTAAAGTCCTCGTCATAGGACTAATAAGAAATAAGATTTTTGGAGATATCTTAAATGTTGTAAAATACTTGTTTTTAATATATATATATTATTTCAGTCCTCTTTCAGAGGACTTCAGCTTTTAGACAGTGACTTTAGTCACTGGCTAGCTTGTGATACAAGTAATGCTTAATGTTCCCTTTATAAACACCCTCTTAGAAATAACCAAAATATAGATTTAGTTTCTAGTTTGGGATTGCAACATGGTATCACTGATGGTGATAGACATACTAATTATTTCCGCACTCTAGGAGGTTTATTAATTCAAGCGTTTTTTGATGATAATAATGTAAAAAAACTCAGGTGAAAAAATTGATATTGAAGCTACTGATACTTTTTTGACCGTTAATAGATAAAAAGATGAGATTAAAAAGTCCGGAATTTTATTTCATAGGAAGAAAGTATAGCACTCCTTCGTCAGCATTAATTGTATAAAATAATTCTAAATTTCCGGAAGCATCTAAGCTAAAGTGACGTACAGATTGCAGAGCAGACAAAAATTGTGATTCCTGATTCATCACAACAGCATCACAGCCCTTTTGAGTTGCGTTCAATATACCAAAAGAAAGTTTGTCATTAACTAAATTAAAAGAGCCACTAAAACGATTGCAACCAGAAAATCCATTCACCTGATTCTCCTCAAAATTCAAAGACAGTTTTGTTTGGGCTAAAAGAGGAACAGCAGAGCCTTTACGCTCCCAACGCTCAAGTTGCCAAGAAGAATTTTTCAAATCAATACGAGACTGCGGAGAATTTTCGGAGGATATAGGAGGTAATTGAGTTGAAGAAGACTCTGTGCAAGCTAATAAAGCAGAACCGAAGGTCAAGAGAAATCCTATAATACTTAAAAAATAAACTACAGGATTTAAGAAAAATTTGAGCGAGAGCATCTTTGTTTGCATAAAGGGTAACCGATTTAGAATCAACAATTTATGGCTTCAGTAAGTACTAATATATTTCATGGAAGACACTAGACATCTGGTGAAAATTAATTATACGTTACATGAAACCCTCGTAGAGACGTTACATGTAACGTCTCTACATTCTTGGACGGAGATGTCTACTATTAATAATAGTTATAAGCAACGTCCTTTAGTTTGGAGCCTCCAGTTGGCTAACGCAGGGTTATCGCAAGCGTCATAGACTAATTTCCCGATATTACCAGCCCCACGAGTACCATAAGCGCTGGCAGAAAATTCTTTGTTTTGTCCAAACCAAGACGAACCCATCTTTTGCTCACTATTACCATAGCTGCTGACCCCGACAACAACATTACGGATGTTTTGAGAACCATAGTTTTCTCCTGTTGCATCATTACCAAAGTTGACAAGCCAGGGACCACCACTAGACCCACCAGTCATAGCTGAACCTAACCAAGTATTTTTAAGATTACCGCTACCAAAGAATGCACCATAAGCAGTATTGATTTGCATCACCAAACCAGAATCAAAAGAGCCAGGATATCCAAGCTGAGTTATAGATGCAAATAGTTTGTTGCCAAAGACACTTTGATAAGCACTAGCTGGAACGGCATAGCTGTAGCCATTCCATCCATAACCAAACCAACCAACAACATTTCCTGCCTGTTGTCCTCGACTATTATTATCTAGATGAACCACTGCAATATCATTGTTACAAACAACGCCTGTCTGAACACAAGTATCAGTTCCGTTGAAGTAGGTAGTAGGAATTAAGTATGAGCTACTTTCATAAGATAGATGTGGTTCGCTAGAGTTATTTTTTGCCGGAACAAACTTAACCCTTCTTACCCAACCAGCATTTCCTTTTCCAAAATCATGGACGCAGTGTGCCGCAGTTAGCAGAAGGCTTTTCCCAATCATCGAAGCAGAACAAATATAATTGTAAGTGTTTCCTCCGACAGCCATGTACAACTTTCCGGCTTTATTGTATGGACTAGTCTGGGCAGGATTTGCGGTGCCACCTAAAACCCTGGAAGTAGAGTAAGGTATTTTAGAAGCCCCAAACGAGAATGGAGAATTTTCTAGGGCATTATTTATTGAGTTAGAATCTGAAGAGTTTACCGCACCAGGGCTACCAGTAATAGAAAGTGTACTAGAGTTAAAGTTAGAGCGACTATTGAACGAGCTTACTGGCATTCGCGATTTCAGCTTGTCTGTGGGTAAAGTATCAAACTGCTGACTTCTGAATGATTGATTGACACTATCAGATGAGACGGTTGGAGACTCATTTTGTGCGAGTGCTGCATAATTCTGTAAAGTGAGCAGCAATCCAGTGGAAACAATAGCTAATGAGCGTCTGATGAATACTTGCATTTTATTCCTTACTTAATGCGCTAATTTATTCGGAAAAAATTACTCGCAACGAAAAAACACATTTTGCTTAAGTAATTATTACTACTTAGGTAATGCATTCTATACACCTGACATCACTTAATTATGCGATTACTTGTGTAAATTTGACATAAAAATAGTGTTAAGTTTATATAAAATTGCGTGATAATACTTATGAAATTTTCATTCAATAAAGAATTGTGCAGAAAGTTTAAATGTGTTTTGTATTAGTACCTTTTCGCTTACACGTATTTGCCAGTGAACCGTCAAAAGTCAACAAATTGCATGAGTTTCCCCCCTCCAGAAATATATAGAAATCAGTTGAACATTAGGGAGAGAGAGTAAGTACCGTGGTTGAAGAACTTTATACACCCGAACAACTCGCTCAGATGCACGATTCTTTATGGCAATGCGTGTTGCAATTTGCGAATTTGTCTGCAGCACAAGAGCGCAACCGTATTGCCAGAGACTTACATGACTCCTTGGGACATGCACTGACTGCACTCAACTTTCAGTTACAAACAGCAATAAAACTTTGCAAATTTGACCCCACCCAAGCGCAAGAGTTTTTAAATGAAGCACATCGTTTAGTGGGGATAGCAACTCAGGAAGTGCGTCAATCGGTAAAAGCATTAAGGAGTGATACTTCCGAAAGCGATTCTCTAGAAACGTTGCTAAATTTTCTAGTGCATGATTTTCAGCAAACAACAGGGATTTTGCCAGAAGTAGAAATCAACTTACCCATTAAGTTATCATCACATTTAATTACACCTGTTTACAGAATTATCCAAGAAGCGCTGAATAATTCCCGGAAGTATGCCCAAGCAACAAAAGTAAAAATTCATATTTGGGTAAATTCAACAGGGCTACATTTCACAATTGAAGATAACGGTCGTGGGTTTAACCCAGAAAATGTTTCGGGAGGTTATGGACTAAGGGGAATGCAAGAACGAGTTGCAGTTTTGCAAGGGCACTTAGAATTAAAATCTCAACCAGGAGCAGGTTGTTGCATAGCTGTAGAAATTCCGATGCAGATATATAATATACCAGAAGCAGTTGTACAAAATGAAGATGAATACTCTCAAGTGAATATTCAACCTACCTTAGAAATACAAGAGACAAATCTAATCTCACAAGAATACGAAAATCCATCGATTTATATTAATAGTAAAATGAGATGTATATTAAAAACATCTATACAAGAAATATCTATTACTCAAGAAGATATCCCCACCACCAACTCCCCATTCCCAACTCCCAACTCCCCAATTCAAGTAAAAATTGGTGAATGGCAACCCCTAAATCTTGACGAATGGCAAAATACGGGATTTGTATATGAGTCAAAAAGCCCATTAATAGATATTCCCTCCAAAAATGTAGAGACACATCCAAGAATGTAGAGACGTTACATGTAACGTCTCTACTTTAGTATGAGTAAAATTGATAATCTCCAACTTTAGTTGGAAATTTAAATCAAAGATAGTTAAGAACTTAAATTATAGGTTTAATGAAAGGAGGTAATAAAAAATAGAGGTGCAGGGTCTCTTCACCTAATTGTCGTAGTTAAAGGGTAAAACATATGGAAGCTGTTCTGTTTATAGCAATTTTTTTAATCTTCTGTTGGCAATTGGTGAAGATGAAACGTAGAAGTTTACGTAAGCATAAGCAACTTATATTAAATCAAAAATTATCACGTCATAAACAACTGCAAAATTATGTCTTACCAGTTAGTAACAATACAACAATGCAGGAAAAAAATCAGGATTTAGTTTATATATATAATGTATTAGGACATTCGATTGCTGCTTTAAATATTCAATTACAAGTTGCCCAAAAACTTTGGCAAGCAAACCCCACACAAGCGCAAGAGTCACTATCAGAAGCTTATCAACTAAGTCGTACCCTTATGCAAGAAGTACGTCAAATTGTAAAAACGCTGGCTCAAGATGAAAAGACCTAACCCCCCTACCCCCCTTCCCTGAGAGGGAAGGGGGGAAAATGAAGTGAAGGCAATGACATCTAAAACTTAAAGATTTTTAATTCTATGATTCGTTTATTATTAGTAGATGACCAAAGTTTAGTTCGTCAAGGTCTCAAAGCAATGTTGAGCTTAGAGACTGACTTAGAAATTATCGGGATGGCAGAAAATGGAGAAGAAGCAATCACACAGGTCGAGACATTACAACCGGATGTTGTTTTAATGGATTTACGAATGCCAGTAATGAATGGTACTACTTCTACACGCATTATTTGCGAACGCTTTCCTAATATAAAAATTTTGGTTTTGAGTACTTACGATGATGACCGAGATGTTGGTGAAGCAATTAGAGCGGGAGCAAAGGGTTATCTTCTTAAGGATATGCCTTCGTCCGAACTTGTTGATGCTATTCGCTGTGTTTTTCGTGGATATACACAACTAGCTCCTGGTCTTTTGGAACGGGTGATTAACCAAAAACAACAACAGTCAAGTAAAAGTGAATCTATAAACGATGCGTTATCTGTGCTGACAGTAAGAGAATTGGATGTTGCACGTTTGGTGGCAATTGGAGCAACGAACCAAGAAATTGCCAAAGAGTTGTTTATCTCTGAAAGTACTGTTAAAACTCATATTAATAGTATTTTTAATCGTCTTAACCTAAAAAATCGAGCACAATTGGCGATTTTTGCCAATTCTGTATTTGGTAATAACACTGCTGCGTAATCGTTAGTCGTATATGTAATGCCATTTGACTTTACCTGTGAAACATATGCAAAATGTAGAGACGCAGACGCGAAATTATGCCTTCGGCACACCTTCGGTGAACGCTTCTCTACATTATTGGACGTTTTACAAAGGCATTAAATATATGTTTATTTACTAATATAAATTTACCAGCACAAATAATTAAAGGAGCTTTTTAGTTCTCATTTATCAAAAAAGTTATGATAGTTTTCTGGAATAGTTATTACTGAAGTTGAAGTATTAATCAGTACAAAAATTATGAATTAAAATCATGAAAAACATAATAATTAGTTCTTTGTTTGTTGTATCTTCCATTTTGGGAATTGCAAACACAGCTTCTGCTGAAACTTTAGTTAGAGCAGCTGTTGACAACAATGGAACAGTTTATCAGGTAGACTTAGACGGACGCTCTGAATACTACACAGACGCAGGATGGAGACATGTAAGGTTCTGGCTCTCTACCCAAGGGGACGCTAGAAAACATTCTGCGGTTGCTTCTTGTGCGCCATATGATGTCCAGTCAGAATATTATGGATGGGAGTGGAAACCTGAGGGTGGTGGATACCCCGAAGGGACGATAGCTGGAAATATTGCTCGAATTGCTTGTAATAATTAGGATGAATTTAGTAAAAGAAAATTTCAAGTAATTAGAGAATTAACATGTTGAGTCTCTAATTACTTTCTGAATAGCTTATTCAGGGTAGGTATTTTAAATAACAAAGGTAAAGAAATAAATCAATTATAATATTTTTACCATAGGTGAAGATATTAAATTACGCATCTATGAATACGAAAAAAATATAAATTGATTTGTCTATCAATGAATATCATGAAACAAATATCCTGGCTCAAATATCTGTCTTTAGCTTTAGTATTTACCCCATTACTATCCGCTAAATTTGTGCAAGTTCTTGCAGCAGAAACAACGTATATAGCTCAAGCAAAATCTAGTTATGACCAGAATATGCAGCAGGGTTACGCAGCCACTGCTCAGAGAAATTACCGTAAAGCACTACAATTTTTTCAGCAAGCATTACAGTCACGTCCCGGAGATAATTATGCTAAAGCAGCAATCAACAATGTTCAAAACTATATCCGTCGTGGGGGAAACGTTATTGTCTTCAACGTCGGTCAACCAGGAAGAAGACTCTTAGGTGCAACACGAGGTGGTTGTGATAAGAGCGTACAAAGAACTGTTCCTTTAACCTCAAGTGACCTAGAGGCTCAAAGAACCACATCAAGGTATCCAACATTCTTTTTCTACGTACCTCATCCCTCTGGTACTGCATTGGAGTTTATTTTGCTGGATGATACTAATAGTGACCCTCTATATAAACAAACTTTTAAGCTAGCCAATCAAGCTGGTATTGTGAGCATTACTATCCCCAACGAGGCTAATGTGCGTCCATTAGAAACAGGGAAAGAATATAATTGGGTTTTGAATATAGTTTGCGATGCTCGTGCTAGAGATAAAGACCTGTTTGTCAAGGGTAAAATTCAACGCTTTGAGCCAGACCAAAACCTAACACTCCAGTTACAAAAAGCATTACCCAGAGAGCGTGCAATTCTCTACGCAACAGCAGGATTTTGGGAAGACACTATCAAAATAATGGCTGATTTACGTCGTCAGCGTCCTAATGATTCGGAAATAAAAGCTGATTGGGAAAGCATTTTACAATCAGTAGAACTTGTGAAACCAGAGAAGCCTGGAAAAGAAAAAGAAGCTAGAGAACTAGAACAAAAAGTTATTAAAGCACCCCTATTATCATGCTGTACACCATAATTTTTATTTATATAAATAGATTACGTAGAGACCGAATTAATTCGGTCTCTACATTTGTTGATTTTACCAGGGGTTGCCAACCATTGTGAATGCAGCCCAATAATAAGGGTGGGATAGCATTTCATCAGGTTGAGTGATACTTTCAGCAGGTAAAGGTAATTCTCCAACTATTCCTAAACCTTGCAAACGTCCATTCTTCAGATAAACTTGTCCTTTTGCCATTGCAAGTTGAGCTTGTCTTAAGGCTTCAGAACGAATTGGAGCCTGCCGCAAATTCTCATACAATTTCGTCATAAAAGCAGATGTACCAGTGTCGTTAACAACCCAAAGACTAGCAACACTAGTTTTTACTCCAGCTAGTACAGCTAAACCAGCAAACCCAATTTCAGCCTCTTCATCTCCCAAAGCTGTTCGACAAGCGCTTAAAACCAACATTTCAACTTGAGGATTATTCAAGCCCAACTGGCGAATTTGGTTCAAGCGTAATTTATTCTCCCAAAACTGAATATAAGAATTACCTACTGGTCCAGCCGTAAAGTCAGCGTGGCTGGCCATATGAATTATACCGAAAGGTTGTTGACGGCGAATCGTTTTCAAATTTTCTAAAGTGGCTTGCTCGTTCAAAAATAATTTGCCCTGCCAAAGTTTAGATAATATAGTTGACACCTCAACAACAACAGCAGGCAAAGGTTCTTGTCCCTGAGTACTACGAGATACACCGATTGCTAAAAGTTGAGAATTTTTAATGTCTGTATAAAGAGTATTAGTCAAACTTAAGCTGGGCATCAAACCAACACTGTATTTTTCTATCAGAAAACCTTGACCATCATGAAGGGCTGCTACTGGCGTAGAACGTAGCCCAATATCTGGTAAGAATACGAGATTATTAATTCCTCGCTCCTGTAAATCTTTTTCTAACGGTGCGATAATCCAACGATAAAGTTGTTGAGATGACTTTAAATAAGTTTTTGTACCAACATTTCCGGGGCTAGCTATTTGGTTACGGAATTCTTCTGCAACAGCAAGAACTTTTGTTCTGGTCGCATCCGGGATACGCTTACGTATCGGATTACCCCCAGCTGTGACCACAACAACTTCTAATTGGTCACTATCTTGTTCTGCAATACTATTCAACTTTTGTTTATTACCTGCGGTTGTGTTTGTGAGTCCTGCGGGTAAAACTTCTACAGGTACAAAACTTAAATAAATAAATGCTGGTTTAACACCTGTTGCTTTTTCTATCTTGCTAGCTATTTCGCGAGCGTCATCTAATGTTTTGATTTTGGGAGTAGATATGCCTAAATGGTTTGCGACTCTACTTGTCAATCTATCTTCAGGAGTGGGGTTAGTATCAATAACCGGACGAGTAATAGAGGAGTCGATTATATTAGGTGGAATAGTTCCATCGTCGAGTTCATTTTTCTCGCACTGGAAATCACAATTTTTAATATCCGGTTGTTCTGTTGGAGTCGGTGTTAGGTTGACGTTAATTGCAATTTGTCTTGATGTTGAGGAAGAAACACCATCACTTGCACTAACAGTAAAGGCATTAAGCAAGCCAGTATTATTTGTAGAAGGTGTGTAAATTAATGTATCCCCGCTTTTTAAGGTTGTAACACCTGGTGTCACCGGGTTTCCATTTACAGTTAAAGTTCCGGAATTTACCGCGTCAATTCTCAGGGTCGTTATGTCGTTATCAATATCTGTTATCCTTATTCCAAGGCTTTCAAAGGTAAATATGACTGGTTGATTTGCTTGAGTATCGGGTAGTTGAGAATTGGCAGTTAATTGAGGAGGAGTGTTTACAGAATTAATTGTAATTCCTATTGGAGTACCTGTTGCTGTACCGCCATTGGGAAGTACTGGATAATTACCCGTTGAGATTACGGAAGTATTGCTAGCTTCAATAGCTGCGGCTGTACCATTTACAGTTGCGTTGCCCACAGTAAAAGGATTATTTGCTACCCCACCACCATGTTGAATTGTGACAGTACCACTTTGCCTACCCCCAGTACTAGAAATACTGCTACTTCTTCCGCTATTATTGGTAAAACTGCCTGTAATTCTCACAGAGCCAGAGCCTGAGGTTTTGATTTCTACATTACCGCCCGAGCCACCCGTTTGATTATACGCAGTCCCAGCAATCGCTTCCGTTCTAATTGAGTTGACTGTAATATTACTGGGTACAGTTGTGGTGTTGGCTGATGTATCTAATGTCACATTACCACCATTACTACCATTTGATGTTGTGTTTATATTTCCCAGTGATAAACTAGCTCCAGAAATATTGATGTTTCTACCATTAGTATTGATAGATTGGGTTGAATCCATTACAAAAGACCCTATGCCATTTTTGTCCGCATCTGCAGTAAAAGTAATTGCCCCACTACCATCATTCAAGAAGTTTAAGGATACGCCATTAGCAATGGTAATGTTGTTGCTGGCTTGTAAGGTGATATCAGCTGTCTGATTTTGTAAAGCTTGTTGGGAAATTGTGAAAGTACTTGGGGTAGCCTCTTGCAGAATGTTTGGTAAAAAACTATCTTGAGGTGCGCCACTACCGGCGACGATGTTGATATCTGTGGGGTCTAAAAGTAAGTTACCAAAACTGCCATTGGGTGCGCTTAGGTCAGTATTGCCACGGTAAATCAAGTTTTCCTTACCTGACACTTCAACAAAACCGCCATTACCAGAATTCAAACCGCCACGGGCTGTAATATTGCCAAAAAATCCCGTTGTTTTATCGCTCCAAACAATTATCCTACCACCATTTCCATTAAGTAAACTATCTGCGGAAATAGTAGAGTTGGAGTCAATATAAGTTTCAGTAGCATTGGGCACTGTTCCTTGACCTTGATAACCGCCGCCAATTAGTACGCTACCACCGCTGTTTACACCTTTAGCATCAATATCAGCACCCACCAAACCGACTTTTCGACCCAAAACATTTACCGTACCACCCGCACCACCTATTTGACTGGATACATCTAATTTACCGGAGACAATAGTCGTACCAGGAGTAGTTGGTAACTTATCGTTGGAATTTATCAGTTGAACCGTACTATCAGAATTAGCAGTTAAACCAGTGTTATTTCCTGAATTACCAACTGTTAGTAATTCGGGTAAAGACGCGATGGGGATTGTCCAGTTATTTGGTTGATTATTACTCGATGTTAAAGGTTGAATTTCCAGACTCAAGAGATTTCCCGGTTGACTCAAACGCAGGAAATTTTGCCCCGGTACGGAGGTGATAAGTATTTGTCCTCCAGGTGCTTTAAGTTGTCCCGTGTTAACAACATTACCAGCCAGTAAAGTTAAATTTTGCCCATTACCAACTGTTAGATTACCAAAGTTAAAAATAGTTCCTGGTTGATTCATGGTAAATGCAAATCCGTTGGGATTTCCAACCAATGCTGCGTAGTCATTACTACCGATAGCATTAAACCAACTGTTGCCAAAGCTGATACCATTGGCTGTTGTCGCGGTGAAAGCACTGGGAACATTTAAACTGCCACTGTTACCAAAAATAAATCCATTGGGGTTCATCAAAAAGAGGTTCGCACTCCCACCAGTGACTTGAATTAAGCCATTGATAATGGAAGGATTGCCACCTGTAACTCGACCAAGAATATTTTGCAAATTGGGATTGGCTTGAAAGTTGCCAATTTGTCCAGGTTGCAAACCAAATTCTTGAAAGCTGTGGAAAAGATTTACACCATCTCTGGAATTAGTACCACCAGTAATATCTATTCTGTTACCGTTGGGAGTGACAATCGTGTTTGTACCATCAACAGCAGGGATAATTTGTTGAGCTTGGGCTACCCCAGTACTAAAAACTACAATAAAAGGTAAAAGGACTAGAGAAAGCTTTGTTGCTACAGGGATGCGAAAACGTGATGAAGTGGAGATTTTTTTTGTTTTTGCATCTTTCCTGCGGCTTAATATGAAGCGTTCTTCAGGTAATTCCACACTGATTTGCCATTGTTCAGCAAGTCCTCTTCGTTGAAGTGCTTGAGCAATTACCTGCTGAGAATGAAGAATTTGTTTGTCTTTTTTAAGTTTTGAAACGTTATGAGAATGATTACGGTAAAAATAGAGTGGTTTATGAATGTGACGTACTTGAGTGACTTCTGAAAGTCGCAAACACAGGTCATAGTCGTAAGCACAATCAAAGATTGGGTTAATACCTCCTACTTGGTCATAAACAGAACGACGAATTAGACGGAAGTGAAATGTCATAAAGTCTATTAGTAGTCGTTCTGGGGAGTAAGGAATGCGGCATAAATTACCATATTTGAGGATTTCGCCGCTTTCGTTTATATTCAGATAGTCAGTGTAAACCAATCCAATTTCTGGGTGATAGTTAAGTATAGCAACTGTTTCGGCTAGAGCGGTAGGTGCTAGTAAGTCATCATTATCTAAAATACCAACGTATGTCCCACGGCTTTGAGCGATAGCAGCTTTTGGAGCTTCTGCAATTCCTTGATGGGTTGCAGCTATTACTCGTACTCTCTTATCCTTTTGAGCATATTTTTCGGCAATTTTCATCGAGTTGTCACTAGAACCATCATCCCAAATTATTAGTTCAAAATCTTGCCATGTCTGTGCTAAAACACTAGCAATCGCAGCTTCTAGAAAATGTTGCCTGTTATAGTTAGGTATGATAATAGATACTAGCGATGACATATAATTGTCTCCCGATATTAATTGCTAAATAAAGAAAATTAAGTTATTTCAAATAGTTGGGGTCATTGTAGATAATATGTTTTTTTTAATAAAGCGTTTTAAATATCAAATTACAAAAATTAACAAAAAACAAAGCATTTTACATTTTACAGGTAAATGAGACATGCTCATTTAATATCTAACCTCTATCTTGTGGGGTGGGCTTTCTCTTGCCCCGCCCAAAGTTTGCCCATCTAATAATTTTTAAGACAATCGGAGGCTTACTGAGGCATTAAGCTCTATCAAATAAATAAAAATGTATAAAAAACACTATTTAAATCTTGAAAAAATTATGTCATACTCTGTAGTCAAAACGAGTGACATTGCGAAATAGTATAGTATTTATAAAGTTTCGCCAGGAGTTAAATGTTTATCGCGCGCTCGCAAATTTTCTCATTATTTGGAGACAAAAGCGGAGTATGGCAAATATTAAACGAAGTTATTGGAGTTTATGTTTACATTGTAGCTCGCTAATTATATCCATTGTTTGTATTTTAGGAGTGACTACCCTTAAAAGTTCAGCAAATGATATTTCTACTAGTGAATACGAGCATAATAATAGTCAAAATAAATTAAAAGAAGTTCAAAAAATAAATTCTTCTGTAATAGATAACAAACCTGCGATACAAGAATCTTTAAATAAACATGATTTGAGTTCTTTAGATTTAATACAAAGACAAGATAGTATAATTGCTCAAACACAAGAAGCTAAACCCTCTCGACAAGAACCTTCACAGGTAAGTTGTCCAAATCAAGCTGAAGCAAATTACTCATTCTCCTCAGCAGCAGCACAAACATCAACGGTATTACCCGAAGGTATTTTTGTTCGTAAAATTGAGGTTATAAATAACACGGTTTTTAGCCCACAAGACTTGAATCCTATTTTGCAATCTTTTGAAGGACGAGAATTAACTTTGGAAGAAGCGAGACAGGTTGCTGATGCAATTACCCAATTGTACCTTAATAAAGGTTATGTAAATTCTAGAGCGGTTCCAATCACTCAGGAATTTAATACAACTAATGGTGTTTTAAAAATTATTGTCATCGAAGGACGTCTCTCTGAAATTGTGATTCAAGGGACGCGACGATTAACCCCTTCTTATATTTGTAGCCGTATCAGACTAGGTACTGGTGTTCCTTTTAATACGGGTAAGTTAGAAGAACAACTAAAGTTACTCCGACTTGACCCACTGTTTGCCAATGTGGAAGCTAGTTTGCGTCCGACGGGTAAAATTGGTCAAAGCGTTTTGATAGTTAGAGTTGAAGAAGCAAATCCTTTTATCAGCAGTTTTAGTGTAGATAATTACTCTGCTCCTAGCGTTGGTTCCGAAAGATTAGGTGTTGCTTTGGGTCATCGTAATCTAACTGGAATGGGAGACCAGCTTTTAGGCAACTATTACCGCTCTACAACAGGTGGTTCTGATGCTTTTGATTTTACTTACCAGCTACCGCTAAATGCTTTAAATGGTACTCTACAGCTAAGAGCCGCACCTAATCGTAACGAAGTTACTCAGTCACCCTTCGACCAATTAGGAATTCGAGGAAGCCAAGATTTATATGAAATTAATTATCGTCAGCCGTTGATGCGTTCACCGAGACAAGAGTTTGCCTTGTTTTTAGGTTTCACCTACCAAAGCGGTCAGACTTTTATTTTTAATGACCTTCCCAATTCCTTTGGTATAGGACCCAATCAAGATGGGGTTAGTCGTACCAGTGTGATTAAGTTTGGACAAGATTTTGTTAGTAGAGACCCTCAAGGAGCTTGGTCATTACGTTCACAATTTAATTTAGGTACAGGCTTGTTTGATGCGACTATAAATAATGCACCAATTCCTGATAGCCGCTTTTTCAGTTGGCTAGGTCAAGTGCAACGAGTACAGCAGCTAAGTGAAAACCATTTGTTGCTTGTGCAAGCAGACTTACAGCTAACACCAAATAGTTTATTACCTTCCCAGCAATTTGTGATTGGAGGGGGACAGTCAGTGCGAGGCTATCGACAGAATGTCCGTTTTGGAGATAATGGACTTAGATTATCTATCGAAGATAGAGTCACGCTACAACGGAATGAATCCGGAAATCCCACAATTCAGATAGCTCCCTTTTTTGACTTAGGTGCTGTTTGGAATCACCCAGACAATCCAAATCGCTTACCCGCAGAGACTTTTCTTGCTAGTACAGGTTTGGGACTATTGTGGAACCAAGCTTTAGGGATTGACCGTCTGAGTTTGCGCTTTGATTATGGAATTCCATTAACTAACCTTAAGGATAGGGGGAATAACGCTCAGGATGATGGCTTTTACTTTAGCCTTGTTTATCAACCTTAAAATTTAGCATGGAGTTTATAAACAGTTGCTTATAGATAAAAGCAGATATAATTAATTTATTAAATATTTAGAATAGTGCCCTCAATAACTAGATTTGCTTAGAGTTTCATTATCTAATTAAAATATTAGAGCAACAAAGTGGACTTATAAAAATGAAAAGCGCAGTATTATGGCTGCGTGTTTTTATTATAAATCCAGAAAAACAAGATTAAATACAAAACAAAAGTCGATTTTATGAGGAATATATTTAAGCTACCAGTTATTATTTCTAGTGTTATCGTTACAGGATTATTATTTGGTATTCAAAAGATTTCTGGACTGGAGACTTTGGAATTGAGGGTATTTGACCAAATGATGCAAATCCGTTCTTCCCCTAGTCCAGACCCTCGTTTGTTAATAGTGGAAATAACTGAAGACGACTTGAGAAAGTTAAATTTTCCTATATCCAGTGAAGTATTAGATAACCTTTTAGGTAAGCTAGAAGAATACCAACCACGAGCAATAGGTCTTGATATTATTCGTGATTTACCTGTGGAACCTGGTCATGAAAAACTACTCCAACGTTTGCGACAGAGCGATATTATCGTCCCAATTTGCAAACATCCTAACCAAAAAGAACCAGCAATATCCCCACCCAAGGGTTTAGAAGCTTCGCAAATAGGATTTGCTGATTTAGTAGAAGACCCAGATGGTACAATCCGTCGTAATCTATTAATAGTTAAGCCAACACCAAATGAACCTTGTACAACTCAGTATTCCTTGAGTTTGCAGTTAGCAATGAGATATTTGGCTGTGGGAGGAATTCAGCCTCAACTAACCTCTAAACAAGAATTACAGCTGGGTAAAACTATATTTAAACGTTTGGAAAGTAATTCTGGTGCTTATCAAGACATAGATGGCAGAGGGTATCAAATTTTACTTAGTCTCCGTCATCCTAAGCAAATTGCTCAAAAAGTCACTATTTCACAATTACTATTAAATCAGATAAAACCAGATTTAGTTAAAGACCGTATTGTTTTGATTGGTTCCACAGCACCTAGTTTGAGGGATTATTTTAACACTTCTTATAGTAGTGGAAAAAAAGACGATTCCGGTAGAATGGCAGGAGTCGCAATTCATGCTGAAAGTACGAGTCAAATTTTAAGTGCAGTCCTAAATCAACAACCATTATTTTGGTTTATCCCTGAATGGGGTGAAGTCGGTTGGATATTAATCTGGAGTTTGTCGGGAGGAATTATTGCATCTGTAGTTATTCATCCTCTGCGTTTAGGAATTGCAGGTATAGCAACACTTGGGTTATTATTTACAATTAATTTTGGTATCTTTACCCAAGCTGGATGGATTCCTGTGATTTCTCCAGCATTGGGAATATTGATAACAGGTGGTAGCGTCTTGGCTTTAAGAGCATACGAAGATGCACGTGAAAAAGAAGAAATTGAGAAACTGCTGAAAGAACAAGAAGAAGACATAGGACAATTACAAGCTCTACAAGCGGGAATAACCAGAGGAAACTATTCTGTTGGAGAAGAAATTTCATCAGGTACATTACTAGAAGACCGATACAAAATCACCAAAGTTATTGGTTCTGGAGGATTTGGTCGTACTTATTTAGCAGAGGATACTAAGCGACCTCAAAATCCTGAATGTGTAGTCAAACAATTACGCACTGTAAATGAAAATCCACAGTTTTTAGAAATATCCAGACGGCTATTTAGAAACGAAGGAAAATTTTTAGAGTTGTTGGGTAACAAACACGACCAAATTCCCATGTTACTAGCTTATTTTGAAGATAATCAGCATTTCTTCCTTGTTCAAGAATATATCAAAGGAACACCTTTGGATAAGGTAATAATTAATGGTAAACAATTTCCTGAAGCTTATGTTATTGATTTACTCAAAGATGTGCTAAGCATACTCGTTTTTGTTCATGATAATAAGATAATTCATCGAGATATCAAACCTGGTAACTTAATTCGACGCGACTCTGATAAACGCATTGTCTTAATCGACTTTGGAGCCGTTAAACATATTCAACCTCTACCTGAAGACAATCTCACATCAGGAATTGGAACTAGAGGTTATGCACCCCCAGAACAATTAGCTGGACAACCAGTATTAGTTAGTGACATATACGCTTTAGGTATAATTGCAATTCAAGCATTAACTGGAATTGACCCTAGATACTACCAAAGGGATGTAATTAGCAGTGAAGTTATCATACCAATTCAGACACCTGTTAGCTCAAATGATGATTTTAAACCTTGGTATCACTTTGTACAAGCAAGCCCTAAGCTTGTAGAAGTAATCAACAAGATGACTGAATACAACTATCAAAGAAGGCATGAGTCAGTAACAGAAGCGTTAAAGACTGTAGAAATGTTGTAGCTTTCTCCTCCTCATATAAGAAACCCCAACCCCGAATGGCACTAAAAAAAGCTCCCCCAACCCCTCCCCGCACGCCTACCGTGTACAGGGGGGTGGGGTGGGGTTTTCTTTATTCTAGAAGAATCTTAATTATATTCCCTATAATTTTTCTCTCTGTAAGAATAGTAAATAGTACCTTGGGGAGTTAGACTCATTGCAGTATTGTAATCTTCAATTGCTTTTTGCTGATTGCCCAGTTCTTGATAAGTTTGACTTCTCAAAAAATATAACATAGCATTATCAGGAGTCATCTCAATTGCCATCGTATAATCTTCTATTGCTCCTTGTCGGTCACCAAGTTTATTTTTACGAAAATTAGCTCGTTCGCTGTAGATTTTAGGGCTATTTGGCTTGGAATTAATTGCTCGCTCAAAATATGCTAAAGCTCCCTCAATATCTCCTTGATTAACACAATCACAAGCTCGCTGAATATATATATAAGATGATGAAATACCATTTTTATAAGGAGAAGGGGAAGCAGTGGAAGAGGTATAAATTTTAGAGTTTATAGTTGTATTGCGTTTCTCTAATGCTTTCAGATTTTTTTTCTTATGAAATTTTTTTTGCTGAGGTGTACGACGGGTTAAAATAAACGCTGCACTAATTCCGACCGTAAAACTAATTCCAGCTATTGCAAAAATATTCAGATAATTTTCGCGAGTATTATTATCTGAACTAGCATAATTAAGATTTTCCGGTGGTCGATAAGCATTTGCTAAAGGATTATGAATGATGCTTACAAATATACTTGTTATCAATGTTGTAGCAAAAAGCGTTACAGTTTTTTTCTTAATCATAAGTTATCCTAATGTTATAATTAATTGAATACCTATACTCAGTATGATAACCCTGATATTTTCTCAATTTTATATAATATTTATATTTTATAATTAGCGAATTTAATTCATTTAATACTTTTATCAAATCATATTTACCAAATAATCTGTAGAGACTATATTCATAAGTCTCTACACGCTCAGAATTCAAAACTCAAAATCAAAACTTAAAACTATCTCCAGTTACCTACCATAACATACGGTGCCCAGAAGTAGGGGTGGCTATATTTTTCATCTTTGAAAAAATTGATTTGAACCTGACGGAGTGCTTCCGCTTTGGTCATTTTCTTATTGACTAAATTGTCGTAAAAATTAATCATTGCTTTTTTAGTAGATGCATCATTTACGCTCCAAAGTGTTGCTAATGTGCTGCGTGCCCCAGACTGAATAGCAACTCCTGCAAGTCCTAAAGCCGCTCTGTTGTCTCCTGCTGCAGTGTCACAAGCGCTAAGAACTAATAGCTCAATAGGCTCTAGTTGATTTTTTTTGTCTCTTGCTTTGAGTATAGAGCTTATTTCATTCACTTCTACTCTGCCATCGGCTGCTAAGATAAAAGTATTTTCTGGATTTGAACTAAATTGACCATGAGTTGCTAAGTGTACAAAGGGAGCAGAAATAGATTGGACAGCTTTCCTAATTTTATCACTGGTAAAATCGTTATCCAAAAATATTTGTGATGCAAATTGTTTTGGGGAATTTTCTCCTTTAATGTTTTGGATAGCTTTCAGTTCTTGAGGGACATTATCTAGATTCCCTAAATCTCTATCTACATCAGGAAGGTCTTTGGGAATATTCGCAAGTCCACCCAGAATAGCTCGTAATTCTCGTGGATTTGTACTTTGAGAAGGTAATAATCTTAAACCAGGAGTGAGTGCAATATTATATTCTTTTTGTATTAGATATTCTTTCCCATCATATAGTGCTCCCATTGGAATATTCCGTAAGGCTCCATCTAATACAAATACTATATTCTTGACTTTATTTTTCTTTAAATTCGGTTCTATTGGTCTAATTAACCAGTTATATAAATCTTGAGCATAAGGTATAAAGTCGAATGATTTACCTGTAATTATGTTTCTGAATTGTTTAATTGTATTTTCTAGTTTATCAGAGGAAACATCAGCAGTATATAAACTGAATGACTTATCTTTTGGTTGATTAGGGAAGGAAACAATTACGGCTAGTTTGTTAGGTAATATTACAGGGTAAACAACTGCTGCGTTTTTATCAATCTCGTCTATTTGCGCGAGTTGAGAACTTTCCGAAATGTCTAAACAAGCTTTGCGTAAGAAATCATTGATTTCGGCTAATTGTAGCTGCTCAATTACATCTCTAGCTGTCTGGAGATTTTCTTGACTGACTGGAGTTGTATTTTGTGTTTCCTGTAGCAGCAAGCTGACAAATTCGCGATATACTGGCTCTACTTCATCTCGGAAAGAAAATTGCACGTCGCGGTTAACAGTCACCAAATCGTATCGTAAATTCTTTAAAAGTTTAACTGCTTTGCCGTAAGCGATTTTTGCTTGCTCTTTTTTTTCATAGGCAATTTTTGTATCTTTATTGTTACTCTGGGCTTTGAGAATTCTACCTAACTGCCATTGCCAGCGATATGTTATATCTGATGCTTGAATACCTTGTGCTATTTTCAGAGCTTGCTGGGTAAGTTTTTGTGCTTCTGTCCATTGCTGAGTTTGTTCGTATAAATTCCCTAAAGTTCCTAATGTATAAGCTTGAGCACGAAAGTCTTGTAATTCAAAAGCTTGCTCTAAACCAGTTTTTACTATTTGAGCTATTTCCGACATGGAGGGGTTGTTAGAACCTGTCTTTTTTCTCAGGCTAGTTAAACTTTGAGCAAAATTAATACGAAGATAAATACTTTGTCTACTAGCTGAAATCGTAGTCAGTTTAGACTGAATTATTTTCTGTAAAATTTGAGTATCTGTAAATTTTCCTGACTCAACTAATAAATGTAGCTCGTTTACTTGCGCTTGTAGCTGTGTTATTGGTTTCTGAGAAAGTACCAGTACTTGACGATAATTTTCTAAGGCTTTCTGAATATATGTCTGTTTATCTTTTTGTTTATCTGGAGTTATATTATGACTCAAAATTTCGGCTGTATTGCCTAAACTCAACCGAATTTCGGCAGAGGTTTCTGTCAAATTTAGTTGTTCTGCTATCTCCAAAGCTTCTTCTAAAGTTTTATAAGCATCTTGTAATTTACTACCAGCAACAACACGCATAGTTTTGCCAAGACTCAGTAAAGCAGTGGCTTTTAACGGAGACTCCGGTTGCTTTGATAATAATTGCTTTACGCTATCTAAGCTATTTTTGGCACGACGGTAAAGACCTAATGATTGTAATGCTTGAGCTTGGTTAATTTGGCTACCTATTTTCCCGTTTTCGTCTCCAATTTGAGTATAAATAGCTGTGGCTTCTTCCCAAGTTCTTAAGGCTGGTTCCGATTCTCCTAGTACTAATTGTAATTGACCGTAAGTGTTTAAAGATTGAGCGCGAATAGATAAATATTCTTGGGTATTAGTTTTATTTTCTAATAACTTTAGACTTTCGTTAATAGCTGTTCTTGCTTCTGATAACTGACCCAACTGTTGATATGCTAGAGAGAGATAATTTAAGGTTTGTGCTTGGTTCAATTTGTCTTCAGAGCTTTGATAATATATTTTATATGCTTCTTGTAAAACGGCTATTGCTTCTAAATATTTATGTGCTTTATAGAGTTGTACACCTTTTTGTAATTGGTTAGTATTGACAAGCTTTTCCCTAGCTTTTAATTGGGAAGTGAAGTTTTGAATGGTTAATTTTTGAGGCAGGACTAAAATTGGCAACTCCGCTTGAGTAGCTGAAGTTATGCCTAAAGAAAAGGGGTTAAGGATTTGGGATAATGTGGCAAAAATGATGATTGGAGACATAGTTTTAATTAATTGCTAATTTGATAATTAAGTTTGTAGTAGCGCTTTAGCGCCTCTTGGGTTAGACCTTTTAAAGGTTAAGAGTATTTGTAGGTTGGGTTGAGGCTTAACCTTCGTAATATTAAAATTACTACAAACAGCTTTTTAAGAGCGCTAAAGCGCAACTACGAACCTTTTGTTATGCTTAAAATGGTTGGGTGTAAATAATGGAGAAATAAAGTCCGTTGTCCTGCCAAGATTTTTTGGCTGAATCCACAGAAGTAAGAGGAATGCCCCAATCAAGACGGGCTGAAAGACGGTCGCTTTGTTGCCATAGCAGACCTATTCCAGTAGATGTGAGGGTATTTTTTTCTAGAGATGAACGGTCTGCATCTGATGCATTCCAAACTGTGCCAAATTCTAAGAATGGGGTAATTTGTAGTAAGCCTTTGATTTCTGGTATCCGTAGAATAGGATAGCGTAATTCAGCAGATGCTAAGAAACCGTTGTCAGCTAAAATTCTGTCTTGTGAATAACCTCTGACTGTTGCTTGTCCTCCTAAGCCAATTTGTTCTGAAGTTACTAGGGGTTTATTTGTTAATTGAGCATCACCACGCAATAAGAATAGGGTATCGGGAGCTAGTACACGTACCCACTGTGCTTGTCCGCGCCAAGAGAAAAATCGAGAATCTGGGCCACTTTCATTAATTGTTGCGTCAAATGCTCCAATTCCTAAATTAAATTGAGAACGTGCGGCAAGTACTTGTTGAGTATCGCGCTGAGTCCATTCTTGAAAAAATCGCAGTATTGATAAGTTTATTTTGCCATCTCTTGCACCAGCAGAAGGAAAAGGAAATCGCTCACCTAAAAGCCCTTCCAAAAAACCAATATCACTTTCGCGACGTGTTGCAGTTAAACCTAATGTGAATTCTTGCGTTGGAGTTTGAATTATGGGTTGACGGTAGGTTATTGCATATTCTTGAGATTTTCCTTCGATGTCTAAAATATCAAAAGGTTTTTGGATTACACGGCTGGATGCGTTGCTATAGTTCAGTTGTATTTTGCCATTACGAGCATTAACAGGCAAAGAATAATTAATATCTAAACTATTGCTACCATCTGTGTTAGCGTAGCCTACTCTCAAACCATCTCCTAATCCCAATAAATTATCTTCTTGGAGTTTTATTTGACGCTGAAAACTACCAATACTAGATGTGCGATTATTGTCTATACTAAATTGAGCCGTACGAGTTTTTGCTTCGGTTACTTTAAGATGCAAAATACTAGTACCAGGACGTGAGCCAGTTGCTAATTCCGCAGAAATATTCTGAATCAGTGGGTCAAGTTGCAGCAATTGCAGACCTTCGAGTAATTTATTTAAGTTGAGAGGTTTACCACTTGCAAGAGCTAGACGGCTTCTGACATATTCAGGATTAAGGCGTTTGAGACCGCGTATCTCGATATCTTCCAAACCACCTTCAATTACTTGAATTTGAATTACAGCACCTTCATTAGGAAAAGTTTTATTTGTGGCTGGAATAAATGCACCTGTGTTAATGTAACCCGCATCTACGTACAATTTTGTAATTGCCTCCGATGCTTTTAATAGTTCGGGAAAAGTAATAGGTTTATTTGTAAAGTCAGCTATCGCTTCCGCTAATTTTTCTTTACTAAAGATAGTCGAACCAATTACTTCAAAACGCTCTACAGTGATTTTTTTGGGTATCTGGTTCAAAAATTCTTCTGTAGTCTGTTGCGGAATATTAGGAATTGTTGAAGGAAGTAACTGCTCTAGAGGTGGTAATAATTCGGGAGTCGGAGTAACTGGAGCTATAAGTTCTGGCTTGCGTAAAATATCAGTAGCAGGTAGATTGAGTGGGGTTTGTGCTCTTAAAGATTGATTAGTCAAGACATTGATTAATACAGGTGAGAGAACAAACAGACCTAACGATAAACAGTAACGATTAAAGCTCATATTAATATATATCCCTAATGTGTAGAGACGCGATAAATCGCGTCTTTTATCGCGTCTTTTATCGCGTCTTTCTCGTAAATAAAATTACCGAGCAGAACAAGAATTGGAAACTGACCCCAATTTGTCAGGGCTTATATTTGGTGTTTGGGAAATAAGTTGTACTTCACCTTTATCGTTAAACACCCAACCAGTAGCAGGAGTAATTACTGGTGTAGAGACCTTAGATGTCGGTTTTACTGGAGGTTTATCTATATTTTCCATCCCAATTTCTCTGTTACCAACATTTGCCAAGCGTGTATCTTCCCATATAGTATTTTGATTAAGAGGTTCATCAGGTCTAGGAGGTAAACCACCACGTCCAGTAATTGCTAATTCAGTTTCTGTCTCCCCGCAACCCTGAGCAATTTGTTTCGATGGGTCGTTGGGTTCCATAGGTAAAGAGATAATTCCTTGGGTCGGGTCAACAGCAGAATTATTTATCTGTACAGTTCCTGGGCTATTAAACTCAGAGCTAGCAGAAATATCATTAGTGTTTGGACTATCGCTTGAGCGCGGCACAATACCATAAATTCCAACAGCATTTGGAAGAAGAATATTACCTCCTTTTCCTCTACTGGCGTTGGCGATGATATTATTATCTTTTGATGGGTCTGCTACCACGAATGGCGAATTGATGGTGATATTACCACCATTACCTTGACCACGTGCGACACTGGCAGACACGTTACTGTTGCGACGTAATACTAATATTTCTGCTAAGTCTAGTATAATGTCGCCTCCATCTGCCATACTAGTTTGAGCAGTAATTCCGCCATCGTTATCGAGGATAAGACGCCTTGCAGCTAGGGTAATACTACCTCCTTTTCCTTCACCCTCACTGTTAACTGAAATTCTACCTCCGTCTGTTACTCTGACTTCAAAGGGGTCGATGATGATATCACCACCTTGACCTGTAGAACCTTCAGCGGTGGTTGCAAATATTCCACTTCTTGCACTCTCATCGGTTTGTTTATTTGGGTTTCTTCCAGAGATAGTAATGCGGTCAGTCGCCTTTAAGATGATATTTCCTGCATTACAATTTGATGAAACGCTGCAACTTGAGTAAGTAGTAGTTCGCAATTGGGAACCATTATTTAAAGAAATATTTCTCGCAGTCAGGTTAATTGTTCCCCCCCTTCCTAAGCGCTGCGTGGAAGCATTAACAGAGGAGCCGTTTGTCAGTGAAATATTGTCAATAGCATCAATAGATATATCTCCAGCAGCTATTTCAACTTCAGTAAAATCTTTAACAGCGGCATTTGTAGTACTTAAAGTTGAATTATCCAATCTAACTTCTCTGGGGGATGTTGTTCCTTTGTAACTCTCATTTTTGCCTATAAAAATCAGTCCAAAGTTTCCATTACTACTGATATTGCTTTGATTTATTAGAGAAATTTGGTCGCGAGCACCTAATACAATATCTCCAGCAAATGTATCACCTGAATTAGTAGTACTTACGAAGGAATTGTCGATGTTAATTTGATTGGGTACAGGCAAAGGTGATACAGCATCTGGGTCAAAAGTGCCAATAAGTATACGACCAAAACGACCCTCACTTGAAATAACGCTTTGCTTTGCCAAGGAAATTTGCTCACTGGCATTCAGTGTAATTTTTCCAGCAAAACCATCAGTATCATTGTCACTACTAAGGTAAGCTTTGTCCGTAAGAAAAATTGAAAAAGCATTGATATTAATATCACCTGCATTTCCAGACCCTCCAGTCGGCACTCTAGTAATAACACCGCTATTAAAAAGTCCTGTATTTCCTCCTATATCTTTATCAGAATTACCAAAAAATGATACTTTACCTGTTGCTTCGATAGTAATATTTCCAGCACTTCCTTCTCCACCCTGACGTATTAAACTTTGAATTTGTGAGCCTTCTGAAACAGACAATCCTCCTGTAGTAATTTGGATATTACCAGCCTTTCCAACACCCTCATTTTCTATATTGCTTGCAATTAAACTTGCATTTTGAAGTAAAATATTTCCACGAATATCACCATTTATCGCCTCAATTGTTAAGTTACCTCCGTCTCCCACACGACTAGTTGTAGTTTCAATGAGAGAATTATTGATTTTAATGTTTTCTAGCGCATAAATGGATATCGGACCTGCATTAATGGAATTTCCTGTATCAACAGTAATACCCCTATTAGTAGTACTTAAAGATGTATTATTTAATTCTACTTTCTTCGGTGTAGCAGTATTACCAATCGAGATGCGACCAAAGTTACCAAGGCTTTGAATTGCTCTTTCACTTGGGTTGGAACCTATAGGGCTAGAGCTAGTAATAGAAACCAAATCGCGAGCATTAAGTACAATATCTCCAGCAAGTGTCGTATTCGTCAAGTTGGAGGTATTCAGGGTAGAGTTCGTAATTGTAATTTGATTAGGTACAAATGAGCTAGAAGCGCTAAAACTGGAAGCACCAATAAAAATATTTCCAACCCTACCCTGGTTTAAAATATTAGTTTCGCGAAGAGAAATCAGGTCGCGAGCATTAAGTAAGATGTTTCCAGCATATCCGGTGCTTGAGTTAGTGCTATTTAACTGAGAATTATTTAAAGCTATAGAACCTTGGGGAGCAGCTATATTAATCTCACTAAATCTACTTGAGTTAGTATTGCTATCATTACTTGTGGTAGAAATATTACTATTATTAATGTTAACGGAACTATTCTTAGATGTCAGAAAAATACGTCCATTAAATCCATTACTGCTAATAGTAGTTTGCGGGTCAACGCTTGTGATATCGCCAATAGTTAATAGTCCATCAGCATTTACTCTAATATCTCCGGCAAAGGCGTCTCCTGGATTTACGGTATTAGAATTACGACCTAGATTTGATACATCCAATTGTCCTTTATTAGTTAAAACAAATGAACCCGCATTTATAGTGATATTTCCATTATTTGCAATCGTTTCTCCATTGATATTTCTATTGACATTATTCTCTACTCTACTTCTATCAATAGTAGTTTTTCCAGTAGCAGTGAGTGTAATATCTCCAGTCCGAGCACCAGTTTCTCCTAAACCTCCGAACATGCCAGATGTCAATAAACTTTCTTGAATTATGCTAATGTCGTTAGCATTAATGTTAATACTTCCTCCGCCAAATTCACCAGCAATAACATTGATACCCGCTTTATTAGTAAGAGATACATTAGCTCGCGCTATGCTAGCAGGATAAATTAGGCTACCGTCATCAGCATTTATCTTTACCGTTCCTGCTCCAGCTAAACCACCAATTTCAACTCGACCACCGGAAGTTTGTAAAAGACCAGCATTTATATTGACATTACCACCAACTAAGCCAAGAATTCTTCCTGGCAGTAATTCCAAATTAGGGTTAGTAAAATTTGTTGCTGTACCAAATTCCCAAAAAGCTTGTCCATTTCCTCTCACTTCAATCGCTCCGGGGTTGTTTCCAAGCTGTAACCCAGGAATCAAGTTTACCGTCAATATGGGTGCTGGTTGTGGATTTATAGCGCTGAATACTTGTCCATTATCAAATACAAAACTATCTGCAGTTGTGGCAAAAAACGAACCCCCAATATCTAACCTGGCATTCGGTCCAAAAACAATTCCATTAGGATTGAGAAAAAATAAATTAGCGGAACCATCTACACCCAACCTCCCAAAAATATTTGAGGCAGTATTTCCAGTGACACGAGTCAAAATATTTGTAATTCCTACCGGATTAGCGAAATAGGCTGCATTTTGTTCGAGAATGCTAAATTGTGAAAAACTGTGAAATAAATTTGCACCTCTTGTCGCTCCTCCTTCAATCAAAACCCCCGGTAACCCATACAAGTTACTATAGGGTGTTACGACTGTATTTGTACTGCCGGAAGTAGTAGTATCAGGTGTTATTTGAGCTATTGCAGATTCACCCAAGACAGAAATCATTACATGGCATATCAAAACAGTACTTAATATTTTGTAGAAGTTTTGGAAAAATCCTTGATTCATAACTAGATTATCTCCTATAAATATTTATTTTTTTGCTGCAATAAATATTAATTAGTACAAGCTTATACAAATCTTGTTGTTAGGATATTTGACGTTGGATGTAAAACAATACTTCAATAATTACATTTAAATAAACTAAATTATTCTTTAATATCTTAGTATTATTTATTGGCAAAAAATACGCTTTTCCCACGGTAGAGACGTTATATATAACGTCTCCACTTTTTCATCATATGTCTAATAAGCTAACTAAAACAGTAAGGGGGCTTTAATAGCTTCCGGAGCCAAATCTACAGATTCTAGAAAATCTTCCCAATCTTCCTTTAATTTGGTATCAGAAGGACGCTGAAGACGTAAATTAGCTAAGGTTCTAAGAGTATCTTCCCAGTATCCGGTGGTTGCATACAAAGTTGTACGTTCTTGTGCAGAGGCACTTTGTAATTGGTTAGTTAGATTTTGGTCTGGTTGAACTCGTTTGATAAAACCTGTGATGAATGAACTGTCGTCAAGCTTACTGTTATCACAAATAACTGAAAGTGTCCAAGAATATTTTTTGCCATCACTCAAAGATTCGCTGGTATTTTCTGGGATACTGATTTTAATAATTCCAGGATTTGAATTAGGCTGTAATTCAACTTTATACAAATCTTTCTTGGCTTGAATATCCTGTAAAATAAATCTTAACTTTTCTGCTCTAGCAATTTTGGGAACATAGAAAAAGAATGACGGATATTCAGCAGTGGTAACTATTTCAGGATTATCTTTTTCTTTCTCTGTTGGTACTAAAGCAGTCAAATTTTCATTTTCTTTCAAATTACACATACCCCGTGTTGCAGCCGCTCTTCTTCTGTCAGGAGAACCAACGTAAAAAGCAAGAGTTGAACGACCACGGTCAATATAACCTTGGACATTACGGATTGCCGCTGTTGCAAAGCTATCTCTAGGCTTTAATTTCTCTGCTTGCTGGAAATATTCTAGAGCTTTACGATAATTTCTCTTTTTAGTTTCACTATAGCCCAAGTGCATATATTCATCAAAACTAGACCCGCTTTGAGCTACTAAATAAGCAGAATTAGCTGTTTTGTTAAAAGCAGATACTTTAGGAGAAATAACAGCGACAAAGGAAATAAGTAATACAAGAATAAACAGATATCTCAGTTTGAATATTTTGTTCATGAGATTTACTTTATTTTATTTGAGTGAAGTTAAAGAGACGTTAGATGTAACGTCTCTACAGATATATAATGCTAATTAACTTTGGGCCAAGGACCTATCCAGGCACCACCGCGAAATCGCGCACGAGGAAACAATAAGCGCATTACTACCCAAGAAGAGCAGTAAATCGCAACCCAAACAACAGTGTAATGTATTACATACAATGGCAAAGAGAAATTATCTTTGGGAATGTTTGGTAATCCAACAAAATTAATTAACAACGCTAAAAAGGTAGCTTCAACAATGCTAGAAATAAGTATCAATACTCCTGGCCAATCGTGGTCCCAAAGAAACTTTTGCAAGTAGTTATAGAGAATATCCCAGCCAAGTCCAAAAATACTGAGATAAAGTAAAACCCAGAAGTAAACCCATTGGATATGCTCTACTCCGGAACTCAAAGCAAAAGGTAAACTGAATAAAACACCAATGGTTGCGAAGAGAAAAATACGGCTTTGCCACCGTCCAATTAATGTTGGGGTCATAAAATAATTACAAGTGTTGATTAATTAATGTTTACCCTTGTGGGGTGGGCATCCTTGCCCGCCCACTTGTACTTCAATGAACTTGAAATTTGCTGTTTATTGAGACGCGGTACAGAGACGCGGTACAGAGACGCGGTACAGAGACGCGGTACAGAGACACGGTACAGAGACGCGGTACAGAGACGCGGTACAGAGACGCGGTACAGAGACGCGGTACAGAGACGCGGTACAGAGACGCGGTACAGAGACGCGGTACAGAGACGCGGTACAGAGACGCGGTACAGAGACGCGATAAATCGCGTCTCTACAAATGCTATGGTTTTTGATTAGTTGCCCATTTTATCCATTGCCACAGAGAACCAAAAGGATTGATATAGCGCATACCAGGGGCTTTCGATGCCACTAAGCCATCTGCTATTCTTTGGGCAGCATATTGTAGACCTAAGAATGTGTCGATAGCAGCATATGGTCCACCTAGTGTCAATATCCCGGAGACATACATTCTGCCGGAATTATTTCGCATTTCTTTGATTTCAAAGTCGTTGGCTACGTTTAGTCCACCATAAGGAGATAAAGCAATATTGTAGCGGTCAATCAGGTCGGCAAATAATGGGTTCTCTTTAGGTTTGGCTTCTAATCCGGTCGAGTCAATAACAAAGTCCGCTGCAACTTTTAAAGTACCTTTATTGGTTTTCAAGAAAGTTGTCGGTTTGCCTTGCTCATTAGCTTCTACCTTTTCTACTTCACCAAATTCGATGTTGTACCATCTCTTGTCTAGTCCATCCTGAACTATCCGTTTCCAATCTGTACGGTCTGCAGTGGTTGTTCCACCCCAATCTTTGAGAAGTTCATAGCGTTTTGCTGGGGAAGAGGCTTCCAGCAATGCACGCATATCCCCTCCCCAAGTGCCCTTAGGCCAGTTGTAAGGTTGGAATTCCCAGTGATTTTCTACTTTACGCCTAACAGGGCCAAATTTGTTGCCCTCTAGTACGGGAGTCCGCATCACATGGATAACCGTGATTTTGGGGTTTTTGCGTCTTGCTTCCGAAAGACGTTGAACAATACGAGAAGATACGATACCGCGACCTCGTAAAACTACTGTACCGCCGTTACGCTCTAAATACTCGTAAATATGATGATGTTCTTCGTAGGCGTTAACTACAGATTTAAAATCTCCTGTCTCTAGACGGTATTTTTGTAGGTCGGGGAGAAATCTCACAGCTGGATAACCTGTAGCTATGTGTACAAATTTTCCAACAAGATAACCGTGAACACGCTGGGTTTCACCAGGTACAGAATAAGCAACAGCGTATCTTCCATCTGTTGTTTTACGAATAGCGCGAATTCGACCATATCTTAATATTTCTGACCAACCAATACGTTCAGCTTCCCTATCTAAGGATTCAAATACTTTACCAGAGATGGGGGTGTAAGTATCAGCTAAAACAGGTTCAGAGAACACTTGCCACAAATGTTTCGCAGCCGAAATCACTTGACCCGAAAATAACTCGCGCCAAGCTTCTCGCCAAGCATATCCAGGCCAACCCCAAATATTGTCAGGACAGGAGTCAGAACCAGAACGTAATCTTTCATAAGGAGGTATTTGCGAGTTTTTACACAGGCGTTGGTATCGTCCGTAGGGCTTCTTCTCTAAACCAAGAACTGCGATTTTGTCAGCTTTAACACCGTAAATTCTGATGTAGTTTGTCCAAACAAAACTACCAATTCCACCACCTAATCCTAAATAATCTTTTTCTTCGACTCTGTTACCAGAAGCATACAGTAATTGCACATCAACAAATTCTGTATTCAAGAATTCTGCTGGAGGAAAAAAAGCAACGTTGTGTATAGTGACTGCTGCTGGGTTTTTTTGTGCTTCTGGTTCGTCTGTTTCTGGATTAAAGAAGATTGTAGATTGTGCAGATGGTAAAGGTTCAGAAATATCTGAGGGAATGGATACAACTGTATCTGGGTTAAATTCTGTTGGTGGTGTATCAAGAATCTCGGTTCCAGAGACTTCAGACAAGACAGTCAGAGTTATCTGAAAAGGTCCGAATTGTAAAGTATCTCCGCTACCTATTACTTCACGAGTTTTGCGTATTAATTTACCGTTAACTCTTGTACCATTAGTACTGACATCTTCAATAATTAACTGTCCGTCAACAAAGTCAATAAGCGCATGATATCCAGAAATTTCTTTACTTTTAAAACAAACTTTAGCGGGTGGTTGTCCTTGAATATTTTCTGGTAGACGTGCAAGTTCCCTACCAATAACTAAAGGTAAACCAAAATCTTGTTGTTGTCGCTCTTGGTTAGCTGGGTCTTCCCAAATAAATCTTATTTCCATAATGGTGATAATGCATTAAATGTTGTAGTGTTAAGCGCGAGGCATCAATACCGTTTCTGACGCTTGCAGGGATACGCCACAGTAGGGACAGAAGTCTCCTATATGGTCGTAGGGCAATAGATGACCGTTAATGCATCTAACACCATATACTTGCTCGTCTCCAGCTGCGGTAAACTCTATTTGTATAACATTGATAGAAAATTTTCCCAACTTAATTATACTTCCAATTTTGAGAGGTGCTGCCTCTAAAATCACACTTTTAGCATCAACAATCACTGGATTTGGTGTTGTTTTATTTCTAGTTAAATTTTTGACAAATAATTTTTTTTGTTTTCCATCATAGAATATAGCTGCATGTGAACGAGAAACAGTAGTTTCATTTATTGGAAAGATAATATCGCATAGATTTTCATCTCTACCAATCGTAATTAAACCATTTTCTTTCGTTTTATCTTCTGCGGATATGGTTCGCGTATGGCTGCGAACACTATCGAACCACTCTAAAGAAATTTTATACATGGAATAGATATTTGAAATCAATATGTTAATTAATTTCAACAATATTTATTGATAAAGTATAGTTTAAATTACACAATTAATTTAATTTAAGATAAGCTTAATACTATCTAAGTCACAAATAGATTACTCTATTATTTTTATTAGAAAACAAAAAATACAAACACATCGAGTTGATTATATACGTACGCAATCTGAACCTATGTATAAAAAAATGTAGAGACGTTACATGTAACGTCTCTAGTCTCTAGTCTCTAGTCTCTAGTCTCTAGTCTCTACTTAATATTCATCATAGCCCCCTCCCCGCTAGCGGGGTTGGGGGTGGGGTTCTTTTATGCTGGAACCATTTCCTTAGCTTCTCTCTTCCAATGACGGTGTTGCGCTATAGCTTGGATAAACTCCTGAGCAACGGGAAGAATATCTGATGCTTTATAGCTAGTAACAATGCCATTATCAGCAGTGAGGGGAGTCTTTGATTGCGATTCGTTAAGCATCACACCTTTGATTTCAGATTTTTTCAGCAATTCAACACCTTCACCAATTGCAGCAATAGTTTTGCAATGTTTGAAAGCTTCATTAATAAAATGAACTGCATCACCTTCCATCAAAAGTTTATCTACGCTTTGTTTACCACCAGGAACATAAATCGCGTCGTACATTACCGATGCAGCAGTAAGGAAAGTTTTATCAACTTCTATTTCCTGTCCATTAGCGCTTCTGATAGTGCCTTTGAACTTAGAAATAATTTCTGCTTGCGCTGTGGCATTTTTAAGCGCCTCTTTCATCTCCATTAATTGAGAGTAATTGAATCCGTCACTTGCCAAAATAGCAACGCGGCGGCTTTTAGCGCTTTTCTTAGCTTGGTTTTCTATACTCAGAGCAGGTGATTTGCGTCCGTGGTTAGGGGTAACTTCTTTGGCAGGAGAATCAACACCAATACCAACTGCTATCAGTTTAGCTAATTCAAAATCTACATGATTAAACAAATCAACCATGCGTTCTCGAACTTCTTTGCTTTCAACCTTACCCAACTCAAAGTGAGCAGCTTGCACTAAATGTTCTTTTTCAACCTTAGATAAACTATTCCAAAACAGAGTCGCTTGACTAAAGTGGTCTTTAAAACTTTCGCTGCGTTCGCGGATTTTATGCCCTTGTACTTTCTCACTGTAATGGACGAAAGCACCCATATTTCCCGGAGCCATCATTGGACAACCACCACCGAGGGAGTTGGGGAAATAATTAGTTTTACCCGTCTTAATATTTGTTTGCATAACACCATCCTGCTGGTTATTATGCACCGGACAAACTGGCTGATTGATAGGTATATTTGCTAAATTTCCGCTACCCAGACGATGGTGTTGTGAATCCAGATAAGAGAACAGCCGACCTTGTAGAAGGGGGTCGTTGCTAAAATCTATACCTGGTACAATTCTTGCAGGATGGAAAGTGACTTGCTCTGTTTCCGCAAAGAAATTATCAGGGTTACGGTTTAAAACCATTTTCCCGATTGGTTTCACGGGGACGAGTTCTTCAGGAATAATTTTTGTGGAGTCGAGAATATCGAAGTCGAACTTAAATTCGTCCTCTTCTTCAATAATTTGCACCCCTAACTCATACTCTGGGTAATCACCCATTTCAATCGCTTGCCAAAGGTCACGACGGTGAAAATCAGGGTCTTTACCTGATAGTTTTTGCGCTTCATCCCATACAAAGGAGTGAACACCTAACAAAGGCTTCCAGTGGAATTTTACGAAACGTGCCTTACCCTGTTCATTGACAAAGCGGAAAGTATGGACACCAAAGCCCTGCATCATGCGGTAACTTCTAGGAAGCGTCCGGTCTGACAAAATCCACATAATCATGTGCATAGATTCTGGCATCAACGAAATAAAGTCCCAGAAATTATCATGCGCTGTCGCGGCTTGAGGCATCTCATTATCTGGCTCAGGCTTAATAGCATGAACAATATCGGGAAACTTTATAGCATCTTGGATAAAGAAGACAGGAATATTATTACCTACGAAATCATAATTACCTTCTTCAGTATAGAACTTGACTGAAAATCCCCGTACATCCCGCACTGTATCGGCTGAGCCACGAGACCCACCGACAGTTGAAAGGCGAGCAAATACTGGAGTTTTTACTGAAGGGTCTTGTAAGAATTTCGCCTTAGAATATTCAGCCATCGATTCGTACACCTGGAAGTAACCATGTGCCCCTGACCCACGTGCGTGAACTACCCGTTCAGGGATGCGTTCACGGTCAAAGTGCGACATCTTTTCCAAGAAATGAAAATCTTCCAACAAGCTTGGACCACGCTCTCCCGCTTTCAAGGAATCGTTAGTATTATTGACACGTACCCCTTGGTTAGTTGTGAGATATTCACCTGGCTCTTGGCGATATTGTTCCAAGCTTTGATTTTTACTTTGCTCGTTGTTGGGTTCGCTCATGATTTCTCCGACTCAAGGAAAGGCTCCTTCTAGTTAATAAGCTTTATGAATGCCTACTCACCTCAGTCGTTAGCCATAATATTCTCTCTATCCAAAGAATTATACTTATGTTAAGTTTGATATTATTAAAACAGATTAATTAAGTGCGATTACTTAATTAATCATTAGATTTTTAATTTCTACCCAACCACTTTTGAGCATTTAATCTTTGAACAACACCAAATACCAGCAAGTCAAGTGTTACCTTGCGTTCATCAATTAAGAAAGGCTCAAGGGTGCTGATATGTTTGTTATAAGCGGCACATGAAAAAGCTCTACTTCCTTGAATATCTTCCCCAGGAAAATAAACACGAAACTGATGTTGCTTTTCATTCCAGTAACCTATAACTTGCCAACAGTCATCAGCCTCACGGTAACCAGAAACAGGAATTTTTTGTTTTTCAAAAGCTAAGTCTATATCTTGGATACCTTGTTTTTGCAATGCTTGCTTTAAGGATGGCAAGTAGTCTTGCTGAATAAATTCACTGAAAGGCTTATTTTCAACTGCTGGAGCTTTATCTTTTTTTTCTTTTGCTGGTTTTGAAGCAGGTTGTTCACTCCCTTCTTTTTTAGCCGCTGGTTTGGTTTTAGTCGTCGATTCTTCATCTGACTTTGATGCAGCTTCAGACTCTTTACCCAAACGAGCAGCATTGGGGTTAACTTCGGGATTAGCAGCTTTTGGGTCTGGTGTATTTGCTGTAGGAATATCAGTAGCCTCAGGTACTGTAGTACTGTGAAGACTTTCCACTACTACATCAGGTGCAGACCTAGCTACGCTAATGTTTTCCTCGATGATAGAAGGGTCGTCATCTCCAGCTGTTTTTTGAGCAAGACGCTGAGGTTGTTCATCTGGCTCAGTTTGAATCAGTTCATCTGGAGTTGATTCGCTATTTGATGGTTTTTCCTGTGCCATGTTATTCGTAACTCCTTAAACTAAAGTACTGCTACAGAGATTGACACATAATGCTAACTTTGATTTTCGATAGCATTTACATCAGTAGCGTTTGTACCCAAAAATTGTTGTTTAATAGAGCGAAACTCTGATACTAATTCTTGTCGGGTAAAAGATTTGAGAAGATAGCGATAAGCAAACCAAGCTGTATAACTAATCCCAATAAACTCAAAAATTGGGGATGCAAAAGGGACGTCATTAATTGCATCAATTGCTGCAAACAATATGCGAAGCGAAGTCACCCCTACTACCAGTAAAACAAAGCTTATAATAGGCAGCTTGTATTCGCTGTAGAATTTACTTATGTATTCGGGAACTTTTTCAAAAAAGTTGGAAATTTTGCTACCAATATCATTCAACTGGTCATTACTATTACTGGCTGGTGGTAGCATTGCTAAGTCCCCTGGCTGTGAACTTTCGACTGGTGGCATATCTACTTTTGTAGAAGTACCATCAGTATACTCAAACTGTTGTGTATCCATAATTTATCCTTTTTTAATTATTTGCTAGTTGTTACATTAACAATTAATTACTAGACAGTTACATCCTCCCTACGACCAATAATAATGAAAGCACCTAGCTACCTATTTGGTATTAGAAAGTAGATGATATATGGTCACACGTATATTCATAAACGTGTTTGTCTTCTACCAAAAGATACATTATTGCTGGTATAAAAATTTATATTTATCAATGATTTCGCTGTAACAATATTGTAGTTTTATTAATATAGTATATATACTGTAATAATAAAACAAATGTTTCATCAATCAGGGAAAAAAGTAGTAAGGTATTAGGAGAGCAAATTTGCCTGATTGCCGATGCCCATAATTATATTTGATGTGGAGCTTTTGCAGTCATGTTAATTAGCTTTTAACCTAAACCTAACTAATTCTTGGTCATGCCTCGAAAAGCTTCATCACCAAAGCGCACTACCTCAACCACAGTTACGCTTGCTCTTTCCGAAGCTCACATCCGTCTGCAAGCTCTGGAAAAAGAACACGAAAAGCTGCTCAAAAATATAAGGAAAAAACGCACAGAATTAACTAATCTTGTTGACCTCCAACGTTCTATCGCAACAGAGGTATACCAGCGAGCAACCCCCTGGTTCCAAAAAATGGCGAACCTCGACCAAGAAATTCATGGTTTATTTGAGGAAATTTTCAACACTAAAAAACTAGGTAAAAAATTAAGGAAAAAAGTTGAAAAAATTTACCTGAACCTCCAAATATTAGGTGTTGTCAGTCCAAAAATCCATGACCCCTCAGAAGAGATAGAAGATGAAGTGTCAGAAGATAACGGCCAGGAGGAAGATTTTTTCCGTTCAGCAAGGGAAAGAGCTTACCAACAACAACAATCCGGTCAAGGCTTTGAAAAACCGTCTTTTTGTAGAACCGACGACTCTAAAAAAGTCCGTTCCTTGTTTTTAAAGTTAGCTGAAATATTCCACCCTGACAAAATTACAGACCCCGATAAGCACGACCATCATACAGAGATAATGAAAGAAATTAATAAAGCTTATCAAGAAGGAGATTTAGCTAGACTTTTGGAGATTGAACAACTGCATGAAGTGGGAGAATCGACTGATATTTCATCCGAAGATGATTTAACGAGAGCATGTAGTCGCATCGAGCAGCAAAATGAACTCCTGAAAAAGCAATTTGAAGATTTAAAAAGTGAGTTGCGTTCAGCCAAAAAAACACCCGAAGGAACAATGGCTACTGATTACAAAAAAATATGTAAACTTGGTATTGACCCAATAGACCAAATGTTAGAGCAAATAGAGACTCAGGTTGACACGATTTCTAATATTCGTGATTTTGTCAAGGATTTTAGAGAAGAGAAAATTAGCACTAACGAATTTATTAATGGTCCGACAATTTTGCGGCAGATGGATGACGATATTTTTGATTTGGATGATATGGTCGTTTACTTTTAAGTAAAGTCCAAGGGAAGAAGAAAGAATAAATTCTTTTTCTTTAGCTGTAATTATGCGATAGGGAGCAAGATGCTCCCACTACTTAATCACCACAGCAATTAGGGAAGCCCGTTGCGTATGTTCGCTCTTATAAATTCATTGTACAAACTGCCATAGCATTACTCGATGGAGCATTTAATAGCGCTTGTTGAGCAAATTCGTATACAGTTTGAATATGAGCTGGACAGTAGGTTTTGACTGCCTGAACTGTCACCACCTTGGGTCACTACCCTCAATACTACTCGTCGGTTAAGCTAGAAAATACGAAAACTCGTAGGTTGAGTTGAGCTTTAGCCTCTAAGCAAACTACCATTTACCATTTGTTGTCAAAAAATTTTTATTGAAATCGCATTTCTTGCATAAACCAAATGAGCCTTCCCCAATATTTATGTTGTAAGGCTTCAAAAGCCACATAAGTAGGTGAGTGAAAATAAACCGAACTATGTAACAGAATGTAAAGTTAAACGAAAAGCTTGATTCAGATTGAGTTAGAGCTTATTTAGAAAACTAAATATAGTCGTTCTTTTTAACGCCTACTTACTTACATACAGGAGAAAAGGTTATGAATAATTACAGCAAGCAAAACCATGAGCAAGAATTTTCCATGAATCAGAAGGTTGCTGCTGAAACAATAAACACTACGATTAAGGAGTTGGATGATACGCAGCTTGAGTCAGTTTGTGGTGGTAACCGACCAGTATGGTGTCCACAAACAAAAAAATACGTTTGGGTTAGAACACGTGGCGGTGTTTATAGTGAGGGACCAATGCCTCCCTCTTCAGATGGTATGTAACCTGAACAGCGGATGTAGCGGATAGTTAACTTAATAAATAAAACAGATAATTCATACACTACATTCGCTTAGTACCACTAACTCGCATGACTTCCGGATTTCAGGGGTATCTATGAAATTAAAATGCTTTCAATCACTAGGAATTACAATATTAAGAATTACAATTGGTAGTTTAACTATTTCCACTCAGAACAGCGTACTAGCTCAAATCGCACCAGATGCGACATTGCCTAATAATTCTCAGGTAAGATTAGAAAACAACATCCGATTTATAGAAGGTGGTACTCAAGCAGGAGGTAATTTATTTCACAGCTTTCGAGAATTTTCTGTTCCAACAAATAGTACGGCTTTCTTTAACAACAACTCTGCAAATGTTCAAAATATAATTGGTCGAGTAACAGGTGGTTCGCTATCCAATATCGATGGTTTAATTCGCGCTAACGGTACAGCCAACTTATTTCTTATTAACCCAAATGGAATTATTTTTGGTGAAAATGCTTGGTTAAAAATAGGTGGTTCATTTATCAGCACATCTGCCAATAGTATGAAATTTGCTGATGGCTTTGAGTATAGCACGAATACTACTTCAAATATACCCTTACTCACTATTAGCGTACCTACAGGATTGCAATTTGGTACAAATCCTGGTTCAATTCAGGTGATTGGTGATGGTTTAGGTCTTAGGAATAGAGAGGCTCTTAGTATTCCTCCTATGCCAGGAGAACCTAAACCGGGCTTAAGTTTGCCGTCATCAAATCAAACCTTAGCTTTAATTGGTGGTGACGTTTCCTTACAAGGAGCAACATTAAAGACATATGGGGGAAGAATAGAGTTAGGTAGTGTGGAAGATAATAGCTTAGTTGTCGTTAGCCCTACAGAAAAAGGTTTTTCCTTAGGCTATGGAACTGTGCAAAACTTTGGTAACATTCAGTTATCAAAAAAAGCTTCTGTTGACGCTAGCGGAGAAGGAAGTGGCGATATATTTGTTACAAGTAGAAACCTGACCCTCACGGATGGTTCCACCATAGAAGCAAGCACTTTAGGGTCAAAACCTGGAGGTGTTTTAGTAGTCAATGTTCGCGAACAAGTAAAATTGAGCGGTATATCCAAAGATATTCAAGAGTTCCCTAGTGGATTCTTTGGGGAGACTTTTCCTAAAAGCTCGGGGTCACGGGGAGATGTAATAATTAACACTCATTCTTTGCAAGTTGAGGATGGGGCACAAGTTAGTGCATCTGTTAAAGGTTCTGGAAGGGGTGGGAATTTGGTGATTAACGCAGAGAAAGTAGAACTTCTCGATGGAAATACTTTTCATAAACTTCCCACTGCTCTTTCTGTTTCAAACCAGAGCAAGCAGCAGGGGTCAGCAGGAGATATGGTAATTAACGCTCGCGTTTTAGCTATTAGAGATGGAGCATTTATCAGTGCTCGCACATTAGGGGATGGAAAAGGGGGAAATTTGATTGTTAATGCTACCGAATCTGTAGAAATTACTGGTGGAAAAAGGGCATACAATAATCCTGCCACAAAGACTAGTAGTACTTTGGGTACTTTTCAAGTGACACCAAATGCCAGAGGGGCTGCAGGGGATATAACAATTAAAACTCCTGTGTTGCTTGTAAAAGATGGGGGACAAATAAGGTCTGATACCTTTGGTGCAGGGAATGGAGGGAAGTTAACAGTTGAAGCTACCCAGGTAAAAATTATCGGTTCTTCTAACAGTGAACTTCCGCGAACATTATTAACAACTCAAGTTAATCAAGGTGCAACAGGTTTGGCTGGAAATCTAGATATTAAAACCCGCGAATTGCTAGTTCAGGGTAGAGCGCAAGTTATTACTGGTACTAATGGTTCAGGAAAGGGTGGTGATTTGGTTATAAACGCTACCGACAAAGTAAGACTTCAAAATAATCAAGAAAATAATCTTGCTCAAATAGTTGTAGAAGGTAAAAAAACTGGTAATGCTGGGAATTTAACTATTAATGCTGACTCTATCCGTTTGGACAAAAACGCAATTATTGATGCCAGCACTCAAAGTATTAACAAAGACCCTAGTAAAGTACAGGCAACTATTAACCTGCGTTCGCAAGATATAGTATTAAGTAACGCTAGCAAAATCAGAGCCAATGCTCAAGGTAACAATGTAATTGGCGGTAATTTAGATATTAAAACTGGTGTTTTAGCTACTCTAGAAAATAGCCAAATCACAGCTAACTCTAATGATTCTGCTGGGGGAAGGGTGCTAATTAACACAAAGAAAAATTTTATCTCCCCCGGTAGTGAAATAACAGCCATAGGGAAAACTCCTGAGTTAATAGGAGAAGTGCAAATTAAAACACCAGATATTGATACTCTTAAAGGAACAATAGTATTACCAGTAGATGTAGTTGATGGTAGTCGATTAATTAACAAAAATTTCTGTGCCCTCGCTTACGATAGTCGCTTTGTTATCACCGGACGCGGAGGTTTACCACCTTCCCCCTATGACATTCAAGAAGATTACTATACAACATGGGAAGATTGGCGAATGAACCCAGTAACCCAGAGCCAGCAAAATAGAGAGCAAAAAATTCAAGATTTATCTGGCTCAGTTCCAGCTCCAATTATCGAGGCACAAGGATGGGTAACAAATAATAAAGGGGAAGTAGAACTCGTAGCTTTTACACCTGATGTAACACCACACAACTTGCAAAATGCACCCATTGAATGTAGGTAAATAAGTTTTACTAGAAATAGAATGCTTTACAAGTAATATGACCAAAATAATTCAAAATTCAAATATCCGAAGCGGACGTTGTGCGTTCACTTCTTGGAGCGTAGCGGGTGTTAGATGTAAAGAGCTAAGAGTCGGATGTTGACTCTTGTCTCGAAAAAACAGCACAACTCCCTATTTGATAAAATGCCAAGTCTAATGTGTCCAGATGGGACACAAAATCAAGTTGATTCGCATAAAGTGTTTCAAATTTATAAAACACTATTTCCTCCCGCATCTCTTGCTTTTTCCAAATTAGCTCCAGCAGCTTGATAAAGCGTATATATGTCGTTAGCGTCTTTTGGATATTGAGCAATACCTGCACTAAAAGTGACGTAAATAGATTGAGCCTCAGAAGTTGGGAACTCAATTTTCCGCAAAATATCCAATATTTCCTTTAACCATTCCACAGCATTTTCGCGAGAAATCCCATACATTCCAACAATAAATTCAGCCCCATCCCAACGAGCAACTATATCTTCACTGCGTAATTCCTGACGTAACAAATTAGCAAATCGACGTAACATTTGGTCTCCAAATCTATGTCCGTGCTTACGATTTATTTGATTTAAATTGTCTAAAGTTACCACTGCAAGATTTAAAGGTTGTTGATATTGGGAAGCTAAATTTAAAAGTCTATCTAAATCTTGATTGGAACGACGACGATTAGGTAAACCTGTGAGCAAATCAATTTCTGATTGTTCCCTCAACAAGCGGGTTCTTTCTAAACGATTAAAAATACGGGTGATTAATTCGGGAGCAACAACTGGTTTGCTTATATAATCGTCTGCACCTGCTGCAAATACTTGTTGAATTGTCTCTGTATTTCTATCTCCAGTTAAAAACAAAATTGGTAAAGGTGCCCAACGAGAATTATCTCGTACCATTTGACATAATTCTATACCGTCAACATCAGGCATTTGCACATCCATTATCAATAAATCGGGTTCTAATTTTTCTAATTCATTCCAAAATTCAGTAGAATCATTCAAAGTTGTAACTTGCAAACCCCAAGGTTCTAATAATGTCCGTACAAGACGTAAAATTAAACGGTCATCATCTAATACCATTACCTTAGCTTCTGGTTTTTTGGGAGGTTTGAGTGTTTGGTTAACAGCTTCCAATACCTTATTAGGAGTAATAGGTTTTTGTAAAAATCCACGAACTCGACGACGAGCTATAGTTCCTCGCTTTGTTATTTTATCGTCACTAGTTAATACAAGTACGGGTATAGGGGGTATTTGCTTAGACAGTTCGTCTAAACAAAATAATGCATCCGTGGGTGTATTTACAACGGGAATATCCATTAGTACGATATCTGGACGGACTCGTGCTATAGCTTCCAATGCTTGCTGGGGTGATGGAGCAATTACAGTTTGTACTCCAAAAGCTGTAGCTTCTGTGACTAAATTTTCAGTAAATTCTCTATCTTCATCTATTATTAATAATCTTGTTTGCGATTCTATTTGAGTTTGTTTATTTTCTGCTATAATAATTTCGGAAGTTGCTTGATTTGCTAAGCTTTGAGGAGTCGCAGCTTCCACTAGTAATCGCAAATTTTGTACTTTTTCGCGTAAAGATTTATTTAAAGAATCACTTAAAAACACTTTTTGTTCTGACTGATTAGATATTTTGGGTTGTAAAAGTATTTCAATTTGACGTGCTATCTCAGCACCTTGTGGTATACCTAATATCCCTAGAGAACCAATTAATTTGTGTGCTTCCTGTTTTGCGTTTTGTAAAATATTATGTTGCGATTTTTTGGTTGCTTCTGCTGTTAACTGTTTATCTATTACTGTTTCATCTGTCGCTTTTTCTAACAGAGAAATTTGTTGTATAATCTGGGATTTTGTATCTTCCCAAAAATTTGCAGGGATTTGTCGTTGTGATGATGACTTACTAATTATTTCTTTTGAAGAAGCGGAAGTAGATTTTTGAAATGCTGGATTTAGACGGTAACCTAATCCATAAACAGTTTCAATCAAATCTGTTGCTCCCACAGCTTTTAATTTTTGTCGCAACCGTTTAATTAGCGTCCTAACCGTATCTCCACTGGGTGGCTCATCATCTAGCGACCATAATTGATTGAGGATGCTATTTTGGCTATGTATTTTTTGGGGACTTCGCATCAAAAGCTCAATCAGAGCATGTTCTTTTGCAGTCAGACTTAATACCACACTATTATATGTAACCTCACATTTACCAAGGTCTAGTCTAAGATTTCCCCACTCGATAACTGAAGATAAAGTTGTTGCTTGACGACGTAATAATGCCCTAATCCTGGCTTCCAATTCTAGTAGCGGTATGGGCTTAACAACATAATCATCAGCCCCTGCGTCCAACCCCATAATTTTATCATCACTAGTACCTCTAGCTGTTAGAAGTAGTACTAGTACTTGTAAATTTGCTTGACGGACTTTGCGACAGAAGCCTATTCCGTCAAGTTTGGGTAACATTACATCTAAAACAATTAAATCATAGTCTCCAGTTTCAGCAAATTCCCAACCTTCTTTTCCATCTGCGGCTGTGTCCACAGTATAACGATGCTCGGTTAATTTGGCTTTAACTAAATGAGAAAATAATTTATCGTCATCTACAAGTAAGATTTTCACTCTAATAAATAGTGGGGGTAAGGGGGTAAGGGGGAGTAGTAGAAAAACTCACCTCCCCAATTCTATTATTTGTTGTCGTTTACGTTTAACTCAATTTATTACCGTTTAAAGTATAATTATATGTTGGGCAATTTTTTGCGTTGCTTTAGTCTGAAAAATAGTTTTGATAATAAATAATTATATAATATTCGGCGATCGCGAGAATTTCCCTTATATGTATGAGCAGTGATAACGAAGCAGTCAAAAAGAAGGCATCTAAGAGTACGGGCAGAGGGCAGAAGGCCAGAGAAGGAAGAAGGCATTCAAAGTATACATAGAATACAGTGTGGGCGCATGTTTGTCCTTCGGACGACCTTGCGGTACGCGCAGCGTGGCGTCAGCCATGACCCACACTGATTCAAGACCACCACCGCCAATGCAGCGATTTTGCCGGGAGACCCGTCCACCGCAAGTGGCTCACCAAGCTGCGGTGTGGTCGGGGCTTGTACCCTCGTTGTTCCTTTGCAGACGGAACAGAGTGTATTACTTATTACCTTCTTGACTTATTCCTCCCTTCTGCCCTCTGCCCTCTGCCTTTCCCGGATAATGATTATCTGTAGTTATCTCTAAATTCAAGCAAAAGCTTTATGATTTACGGAACTTGCATGTTTTGAAAAAATGAGATACCCTTTACAAAGAATATAAGCAATTATTCTTAGATTAAGAGTGTTTTATACTACCAATAAAAATAATGAAGTTTAAGTCAATTGGTTGTTTGTCTAGTGGTATTGTATATTGCCTCAGTATTAACTCAGTTTTTGCACTAAGTAAAATACCTGAGCCATTAACGAATCTAACACCATCTGCTCAAATAGCACCTGTGATAATTGCCCGAAGAGTAAATCCCAATGTTCAGCGAGAGCTAAGCAGGCAACGGAATGAAGAAAGACGACTACTGGTTGAACAAAAACGATTAGAACGACAACAAAGACAAGAACAGCGCAGACAACTAATTGAACAAAAACGATTAGAACGACAACAAAGGCAAGAACAACGCAGACAACTAATTGAGCAAAAACGACTAGAACTAGAAGCTGCTCGACAGGCTGCTACTGAGCAACAACGACTGGAAGCAGAGCGTCGGCGCCAATATTTTGAAAGTTTATCTCCAGAAGAAAAGAAAATTTACATCAATGAGCAAGAAGTTAAAAAATCACGGGCTGATGGAGCTGCTGGACTCCTTCTACTGATGCTATTTGTCGCAGGTTCAATGAATAACAGCAATGATGTTCAACCTGAAAAAACATTTGACCCCTGCGAGAATATTCCTACTTTCAATCTACCACCAGGGCATCCATGTAAGTAGCGATTCGTGTCATAAATTGCATTGTAGAGACCGAATATATTCAGTCTCTACATTCATTGTGGGTATTATGGGTAAGTTTACTTTCTTGGGTGAATAGCTGAAAAATTGCATACCTCCAGATAGCTGAGAAATATACATAATAAGCGGGGGGTAGCAAATGAGTATAAAGAATAAACTTACGATTGTTTTTGCATTTCTTAAGTTGACATTAAAATTCTCTTGCTTCACCACCATAAGTAAAACATTTGTACACTCAAGTTAATATTTGGCTTAAGCGTTAGCAAATGTAGTTCTTGACTATACAATCAGCAGTTTTGACTACAAATCCGGTTCGTATTTACGCTGTATCCCTCGCTCATCCCGTCACGCAATAACCAAATCATGTTTGCGGTCGAGCTTGGCGAAAGCTTGAACTTCAGGAGAAAGATTCAGCAACTTGCTGATAATTTTGCGCTCAAAACCTCCTTTATGGCTTTGCACTGCAAGGTTAGGGATAAATACAACGCTGGACTGACACCATATTTTTTTGACGCATCAATAGTTGGATAAGAGGTGAGCTTGCTAACGTCTGGTAAATTATTGGGGATTCATTCTAAACTGCCTTGATAAAAACAGCCCCCTTCTCAATTTTAGAAGCATAACCTTTAAGTGGTTCTGTTGCGGGACCTTCTAAAACTTTGCCATCTAATGCAAATTCCGACCCGTGACAACCGCACTCAAATTTATTGACTTTATTGTTCCACCCCACGATGCAACCTGAATGAGTACAGGTTGGGTTAACGGCTGTAAGTGTTTTACTTGCTGATGTCCCCACCACCAAAACTGCACCAGCAGGTGATTTTTCTAAGAGTAACTGACCTTTTTTATCTAATTCTGCCACTGTGCCCACCTGTTGCCAATCTTTAGGTGCGGTAGTTGTAGTTTTTTCGGTTTTTCCGGTGGTTTCGGTTTTTTCGGAACTGCAAGCAGCAAGAGCTACAGGGAGAAAGGCTGCTATTCCTGCTACACCAAATAAGCTGATAAGCTCACGTCGCTTCATAAGAATTTACAAAATTTTTGTTATTTGAATTGAGTCTTTGATTTTATCTTATATCGATGACACAAAGAGAGTAGTCTTATTAAAATTTGCAGATGCACCTCTAAAATGCATAAGTTAATTTTTCTGGCGCCTATATGTATTTAGTGAGAGTTCAAAACAGTATTCCTTGTAAAATGATAAAAGCCTGATATCGCGACTTCTTACTTAATCCTTCTTCTTTTTTCTTTCATTTACGGGGTTTTGCATGGCTAAAAAAGTGCGTCCACTTTGTAGTAAACTTAGAGTTTTGCTTCTGGGAGTTTTGAGTTTAATTATCAGCTTAGGAGTTCATATATTACCGACTTACCCAGGATTAGCAACGATTCTAGCAAATTCCCCCAACTCCCCACTCCCAACTCCCGACTCCCAACTCCCTACTGACCCGCTACAGCAAGGTAAAGCATTATATCAAACAGGAAAATTTACTGATGCAGTACAAAGCTTAACACAGGCAGTACAGATTTACGAGTCCCAGGGAAATCCCTTAAATCAAGCAATTGCATTAAATTACCTTTCATTGGCTGAGCAGAAACTGGGAAAGTGGGATAAAGCAACAAGTGCAATTTCTAATGCTCTCAAGCTATTAAATCAGTCAAAACAAAATAATCATGATGCAAAACGTATTTGGGCATTGACTTATAATACACAGGGTAGCCTGCAATTAGCGCAAGGGAAAGCAGATGTTGCTGTGGAATCATGGGAAAAAGCGGCAGATATATATGCACAAATAGGAGATAAAGCTGGTAGGGTAGGTGCTTTAATTAATCAAACTATGGCTTTACAATCCTTAGGGCTTTACGGTCGGACAAAAAAAATATCTCAAGAGGTTAAAAAAAGTATCGATACCCAAGAAGATTTGCTGTTAAAGGTTGTAGGATTTAGAAGTTTAGGCAATGCTTTGCGGGTAAGTGGTAATTTAAAAGAGTCTCAAGAGCTACTTGAAAAAAGTTTAGCTGTAGCAAATAAATTACAATCTCCTCAGGAAGAAAGTGCGACCTTACTTAGTTTAGGTAATACAGCTTTAGCTTTGGGAAACAGAATTATTCCACAAGATACCACAAGCCAAGATAACAAGGTTCAAGAGTATTTTCAGCCTTCACGCTGCGTCAAAAAAACGATTACAGAACAAGCAAAAATTTACTATAATAAAGCTGGGGAATATTACCAAAAAAGTGCCAGTAAATCAACATCCAAAACCATAACATTGCAAGCAAAGCTCAATTACCTGCGAGTATTAGGAGAGTTACAGGAAACACCTTCAAAAGAAGAATTAAATACAATCGAGTCAATCCTAGCAACTTTAAATCCAAGTCGTGCTGTTATTTACGCTAAGGTGAATTTTGCTCACAGTTTATCTTGCTTAGAAACAAGAGAAAAAAACTCCGAGTTACTCACTAAAACAAATACACAAGTAGTAGATAACCAAGAAAAAGTTAAAAATTTATTAAACACCGCTGTACAACAAGCTAAAGAGCTTAAAGATACCAGAGCAGAATCTTTTGCTTTAGGCAGTTTAGGACAAATGTATGAAGAAAGCAAACAATGGTCAACAGCGAGAAAATATACAGAAGCAGCTTTAAATCTTGCTCAAATAATGAACGCAGCAGATATTGCTTATCAATGGGAATGGCAATTAGGACGCTTGCTACTTGCAGAGGGAGATATAAAGAGTGCAATAGCTTCTTATACTGTTGCTACAGAAAATCTTAAGTCATTACGTACTGATTTAGTAGGTTTGAATTCTGATATTCAATTTGACTTTCGGGATGAAGTAGAACCAGTATATCGACAATTAGTTACTTTACTTTTAAAATCCGAAAAGCCAACAGCAAAAAATTTAAAATCTGCTCGTAATGTATTGGAAGCATTACAGCTAGCTGAGTTAGATAACTTTTTTCGAGATGCATGTTCTACCGTGCAAGCGACGCAAATTGACGAAGTAGTTGATAATGCAAATCCGGCAACAGCGGTAATTTATCCAATTATTTTACCAGACAGTGTAGAGTTAATAGTTAAATTACCACGGGAAAAAGAACTCCACCATTACAGAACTAAAGCAGCAAAAATCGAAGTAGAAAAAACTTTAGACAATTTGCTAGTGAATTTAAAAAGGCGTTATACATTTCGCGAGGTAGAAAAATATTCCCAAGAAGTATATAACTGGGTAATTAGACCAGTTGAAGCTGATTTGCAAAAAAGTAAAGTTAAGACTTTGGTTTTTGTATTAGATGGTTCTTTAAGAAATATTCCAATGGCTGCTTTATATGATGGCAAAGAGTATATTATAGACAAATATAGCCTTGCAGTATCACCAGGGTTACAGCTAATAGAACCGAGACAAGAAGACAGAAAATTTATAGCATTAACCGCTGGCTTAACGAAAGCACGTCAAGGCTTTAGCGCTTTACCCAATGTTGCCACAGAATTGCAGTCAATTCAATCTATTGTCAATTCCAAAAAACTTATTGACCAAGCTTTTACTAATAGCAGCATCAAAAATAGTGTGAACTCAGTTCCATTTCCAGTAGTGCATCTAGCAACTCATGGTAAATTTAGTTCTCAATTTGATAACACGTTTATATTAGCTTGGGATGATAAAATTAACGTTAAAGAACTAGAAGAATTATTAAAAACTAGAGAACAAGTAGTAGGACGAGAATCCCGTGTGCCTAAGCCAATTGAATTACTTGTCCTCAGCGCTTGTGAAACAGCAACAGGAGACAGAAGAGCAGCTTTAGGATTAGCAGGAGTAGCTGTGCGTTCGGGAGCACGTAGTACTTTGGCTTCGCTATGGCAAGTGGATGATAAATCGACCGCAACATTAATGAGTGAATTCTACCGTCAGTTAACAAATGATTCATCTATTACTAAATCTGAGGCTTTGCGTCGCGCTCAAAGTTACGTTTTACATAAATATAAAGAACATCCTTTTTATTGGTCTGCATATGTTTTAGTGGGAAATTGGCTTTAGAGTTGACGGTTGACGGTTGACGGTTGACGGTTGACGGTTGACGGTTGACGGTTGATGGTTGTTGCTTTGGTGTTAACTAATTACCGTTAAAACAACATCTATCTTGTGGCTGACATATTATGTATATTGAAATAAAAAAGTGAGGTAATTTTACTTTTGTAGATATAGTATATAAACTTAAAGAAAGGAGAAAGGAAAAGGATTCAGTTGATAAAGAGAGATTTACTACTAATTATCAACTATCTAAGTCTCTCATTCTGTTTGTATGATAATCAGGTTAGGTGATAAGTTAGAAATGGCAAAATTCACCTGATGTTTATTTGCATGGTGTAACTGTGGCACAGTCTGATTTTGTGTACCATCAGCCACCAGCTATTTAATAGTAGGAAATGAGTAAAATACATAATCGCCAAACTCAGATATTTATTTCATTTCCAAAATTTCAAAAAAAAGTACTGGAGAACAACAATGTCCTTGAATCTCAATAATTCCCTGGAAGATATTAACTCATCTTATATGAGTGACTTAACTGAACAAGAGCTATCCATAATATTTGGTGGTGAAACGGTTGTTACAGTTATAGAAAACGGTGTAAGCAAAACTTATTCTGACCCAAATGCTACAGGTTTTGTAAGTAGTAGCAGTAAAAGATGGGTGGATGGCAAACTTGTCGAATCTTCGCAAGACAGTGGTTTTTTGTATCCAGACCAAACTATTAACTTAGGATTCTAATAGCAGTAAAGAACCCCATCTCCAAGGGTAACTCCCCGTAAACGAGACTATCTTGTACACACAAATCTCCCCACCTTCTAGGGTGAGGGAGATATCTATGCATCTTGCTCAAACAAAAATTGAAATATAGTTTTTACAACTTCATCACGTTCTTTTTTGATACAGCTTTTTTCCGGACTATATTGAGATTCTTCTAGTTTTTCTGTCATATATTTCTTAACATCATCGAAAGCTTTGTTAAAGTGACCATTAAATTTATCCTGCTGACTATTATAATCAGGTTGGTTTGTAGAATTTTGGAGATTAAGATGACTATGAAATGTATTCATTAATGCTTTTATATCCTTTTTTAAATCCTCTTTACTAGGACAATCATTATTATTATCATTATAAAAAATTAGCAAATATTTGCATACACCAGCAAAAATTTTTCCAAAATCAGCTATTTCTGTAACCCTATGAAGATAGATATCTCTGATATAGCTAATTTCTTTTTGATACAAATCCGAAAATTCTTTATAGTATTTCTCCCAAGGTGTATTATTAGTTTTGTTTTTATCATTATTGAAGAATCTTCTTTCCAGACGAAGATTTTCTTTAGATTCACCAGCCAAATGGGTATATACACAGCTATCTTCGGCAGTTACCCAAGCATAGGTAAACATCCTAGATGCTAATTCAATATCAGCAAAAAAATCTTGCTCACTATTACCTCCAGCATTACATAAAGTATCTAAGCCTCTTGCAAATAGAATTATCGATGCATAGGTTCCAAATAGATAAATTGCAGGTGTGTGAGCAGCATAAAAGTATTTTAATTTCTCAGGTCTAACATAAAGAGCAGCCATATCCAGAAAAATAAATTCTTCATCAGATTTTTCTTTTTGGATTTTTTCTTTTAAAAATGTTCTAAAATAAAATGGTTTTTTATCATCTTGAAGAATTTCTATGATAGATGGAATACCTGGAATAAAGTATCTTCCATACTTAGGAACTCCTATCTCTTTTTCTGCCGAATTTCCAGTGACTAACCCACTTTTTTCTTTAATTTTTTGGTAAGAATCATTTCCAACATCTGAATAGCAAATAAGTGCGTGTTCAATAAGTCTACTTGCCCAATCTAAACATTCGGAACGAGAAAATTCAGGTTGTGGTTGTTTTGCAATAAAAGCAGTGACTATATAAGTAATTGCTTGATAAGCAGAGTAGTAAGAATATAATTCAAAGTCTCCATCCATCGCTGCGAATATTCTAGCTTTTTCAAATAAACATAATTGTTTAATGTGTCTTTCTTTAATATCTTTAACAGATTCTTGTTCCTGATTAATAATATAAAAAAGGTTAAGCTTCCCTCGATAAAATAATATACGAGCATGTAAATTGAAAAAAGGCGAAAAATTAGATTGTGTTTGCTCATTAATAGCTTCGTATTTTTTTAACCGTTCGAGTAAGAATTTTTCTGCTTTATCCAGATGTTCCAGTGCCAACCGCACTAATTTAGGATGACTCATATTTTGATGCGGATTTTCTTTTCTATATTCATCAAGGTCAACAATTGAGTAGTATTTTGCGCGGCAAATTTCAAATGTAATCCGAATTGTACTATTAAAAATAGCTTCTGATTCTTCATGAAAATCTATAAAAGATACAATCTTTTTAATTAAAATACCCGCGCTTTTATATAAGCCTTCTGTTAAATATACGTCAATAAGTTCTAAATATGCCTCACAGGTTACATCACTCCATTTTTGGAAATTTTCATATTCTATTTCTGCTTCTAAAATTGATACAGGTCGGTTTGAATCGCCTGATAATACCTCATGAAAAATAGTTTCTTCTAAATGACTTTGCATAGCAAAAAATGAGAAAGGGTAAGATTTAAGATAAGATAATGCCTTTCTCAACTGATTTTCTCGCTCGGCTCTGTTACAAAATTGAGTTACGTAAGTAGTAGTATCCGTGCCAATTTTTGTAATTGCTCTAAGTCTTGAAAATAAAGATGATTTTGCCGCACATTCAAGTAAATCGCATCCACAATAATTACCATAGAAAGCTTGTTGGTCGGAACATACTTGGTCGTAAGTTTTTCCCTGTTTATAAGCTTTTTCTACATATTTTTTCTTACATAGGGTTGTTAAGGTGTGATAAGCTAAGGGATTGGCAGTACTCTGTTGTATAACTGCGGAAGTTACAAATATGACATCGTGAGCAATTGGAAAATAATCTTTCAAACACGGTATATCCCTCAATAAAGATAAATTGACTAGCTTTGTCAAATGATGGACTTTACCACCTGTGCCTGAACTTTCAAGAGAAAATGTAAGTCTTTGTCCAGAGAGCTTACCTTCATGTACTTTAAAATTTGCATGAGTTGGGAATAAAACTTTATATTTACTTTTAAAATTTGCCGATAATTTTACTTGAAAATGTAGAGACACTGTATAAGCATGTTGCCTTTCAATACCGCTATCCCATTCTTGCAAACAGGGAAGCGAGGAATTTAAAACACCATTTTCTTGCTCTTCATCTTTTACAAATAATGGCAGAGGTCTAGATTTTTTAATTTCATAGTAGTTCAAATAAATAGGTATTTTTTTATTCAATAGCTCATTTTCAACTACTATTTGAACCATCAATTGAATTAACGCATCATTTAGTACATCCTGTTTATTAAAACTGATAAGCCCGCAATCTGCTTCAATTTTTCTCTTTTCAGATTTCACGGTTGAGACAAATTCTGCAACTAATTCATCCGTGCTATCAACTTTATGCTCTTTTAAAATCTCTTTGACAAGCTTTTCTATATTCTTATCAAAATTATTTAAGTCATTTTTGAAAGAATCTTCTGACGCTGTTTCTAAATACGGGTAATAACTTCTGGACTTGGCAAGTAGTCTCTCATAAAAGCTTAATAAATCAATCTTTTGATAGTTGCTATTATTGCCTAATTCGATTATTTTGGTAATTTCTTGTATTATAGCATTACAAATACCTGGTTTGAAGCCTAATCTGGCTCTCTCTTCTGGAGCTAACTCAATAAAGCTTTGAACTATTCTCAGAATATCTTCTTGAGTCAGAGGCTTTTTAGATTTTTCTCTCTCTGCCAAGCTTCCTAAGATTTCTACTAGTTCGGCTAGTGCTAAAGGGACAAGTTGCGATTTTGCCAATTCTTTATTCGCTATCTGACCTCGGTCATCACTAGGAGGCTTAGTGCCGTAGATAGCTCCGATTATTCTTGATACCTTTCCGCGATTAAGTCCCCATTGCGAAGCCACGCTACTCTCTTTGTAGTCAATTTCTCCATCTTCTTTCAAACTAAAATCGTCTGTATATCCTTCAAGCAACTCTCGACAAACCCGCTCAGTTCGTTCTCTTTCTCTCTCTAACGCTTTATCCCCAATATTACTAACAGACTGTTGTGGTTCTAGGTGATTTTTTTTTGGTCGTCCACGACGCTTAGCAAGTTTTCCTTCTTTATCTATTGTCATATCAGCTATCCTGTTACTTTTTGTAAAAATTGACATTGGAGTACTAAGCCTTATCAACCTTAATCTGCTTAAACACGGGTAGTCAGATTGTTGGTTTTTATCGCGCTAAAGCTACTGTTTTTTCCGCTTACTCATAAACAAATAATTACTGAGGAAAGTCCACTATTTAGCCTTAATCGAATCTTACAAGTATCTAATAAAACACAGATTTGGTTAATAAGTATTTTTAGATACAGTGATTTACAATTATTGGCAAGCCTTATAACGCTATTTAAAGTATAGCTTTAATTGAATCTATATAAATTTATTGCTTTTGCATGAACAAATAATTAAAACGGTTTAGCTCAAATTGAAATCAAAAGTCTAGTACACTACGAAGTTTTGGTAATTAACGTAAAAATAAGGGTTCCAAATTTTACGTAAATGCGTAACGTGACTGGTAGATAAAAAAAAGACTGAAGCGTGAAACCCTTGTAAAGACGTTATATTTCAAGTCATTTAACTGATTTGTATTACGTAGTCCGTTGCGCTTCCCTATGAAAAAACTTTGCGGTTTAATAAAACTTTACAAAACTTAACAATAGCTTTCTAAAACTGGAAAAAAATATGTTAAAAGTACAACTAAGTGTAAGTCTAATCATGTGTTAAATACCCAGTAAAATGAGAAATACTTAGTCAACAATAAAGTTTTTTCTGAGCTTTGCGACGTATGATATTTGACGATTATATGGACACTGGGTTTAAGTATCTGATGCCCACATTTGCCCGTTGCGCTCTTAGCATCATAAATTTGATATATTTACATAAACATTAATTTTGCTCACATATGTTAAATTTAAAAGTAAAGGAATAAATATTATGATTTATTCCCTGAAAATCCTTAAAACTACTGAGAAATAAACATTTGTGGAGATAACATGATAAAATTGTTCTGTTCTCGTTACCCACCGAGTACCATTATCATAATTAATAACCCAAGGCTGATTTGCGGGCAGCATTGGGTTAAGACGAGTTTACACTACCAGTAATTTGTGGTCGGTGGTAGCAGATTTTAATCATTACTAAGATTATGATATCTAAAAATCTTGAAAATCCATCGGCCGGAAGTGGTATTACTGTCCTTTTTAGCTACAAACAATATTACACTACTGCCTAACTAAGATTAATACCTAGACCTTCTAAATCGAAGTTACTTCGACTGACGAAAAACTAGATAATACGAGGAGCGAAGATTCGACAGTTGAAGAAATAGCTAAATGAATGGTGGGGATTAAGTCTTTAGTTTTTGTTTGACCCATTAATTTTTGTGCTGTTTCCTCGTGGCTAAAATAACCATCAGCTTAATACCGCTTCCAAGTCTGTTAAAGACCTAACCACCTTCCCCGGAAGCGAAGGGAAAATTCCAGAGATTTTAGATAAATGCACCACATTCTTTTTACCTCACGATAAACCTAAGGTTTTCTCGTAGGGTAGCTGCATTTGTCATAAATCTGAAACTTTAGTCTTAAAAGAGCAACCCAGTAGTAATTAGCGGTTACTGCTGGGTGCATCTGAAACTCACATTTACTAACACTGATTAGTAGTCAGTGTTGGCAAAGTTTGTCATGAATAACAAGTATTCAATACCATGATACCCAACAATAGCGAAAAATTTCAGCCAACTGGGACTCATATTGTTATCCCAGCCACAAACGATGTTCCAGTTTCCTTAGTTAAGCCAACACCAACAATCTACGATTACCTGACATTACTTCCAGTGTTAATTACGGCTTTAACACCCTTGATACTGGAGTTCAAGAAAAAAAAAGATGCAGATAAGGAGGATGATATTTAATTCACATAACTCAGTACTGCTAGGTTAACGAATGTGGAGACTGAATTAATTCGGTCTCTACCTTATATTTTGCCCTAACAGTCAACTAATCCATTTTACCATCACACAAATCCATATCATCACCTTTAGTAGCAAGAAGAAAATTATTTGCAGATTCACAAGCACGCTTCAACAAATTTTTTCTATTTAATAAATCTAAATCCCATAGAATTACTTTTTTATCCTCACCAGCAGAAGCTATATATTTACCATCGTGACTAAATCCTACAGTTAGTATTGGTGCTGAATGTCCTTTAAAAGTGGTAATTTCTGTTTGTTTTTTCACATCCCAAACTTTAATAGTATTATCAGCAGAAACAGAAACTAACAATTGACCATCATGATTAAAGCTAACATCGCGTACTTCATCTTTATGTCCTGAAAGAGTAGTAATAATTTTTTGTTTTTGTATATTCCAAAGTTTAATTGTCTTATCAGCGCTAGCAGAAGCGAGAATTTTTCCATCAGGGCTAATACTAATTTTATAGACTGAGAATTCATGTTCTGAAAGCTTACCAATGTTTGTACCATCTGTAACTCTCCACAGCATAATTTTCTTATCAAGAGTAGTAGCGATAGTTTTACCGTCTGGAGTAAATGTACTACTATATCCTTTAATTTTGTTCGGCAGTTTAATTTCCTGATAGTTATCCAAACTCCATAATTTGACATTACTAGATTCATCTGCTGATGCTATTATTTGACTATTAGGATGAAAGGTTATATCAAAAAGATTTGAAGAAAAATCCCCAATTGTTTGAATTAAATCACCAGACTTACTCCATATTTTTACTTTTCTATCAACACCCGCAGAAGCCAATATTTTACCATTGGGACTAAAAATAACATTATTAATTGGTGCATCATGTCCTGTCAATACTTTCATGGCTTCATTATTTAAATCCCAAAGAATAATATTATTATCATCACTAGCAGTTGCAAGAACTTTATCTTCAGGACTAAAGCTGAGACTATTTATTTTATCTTTATGGGCTGTAAGTATTTTAATTTTTATTCCTTGTGTAATTTTACCAACCCATTTTTCTTGCCTTAAGTCAAGAGTAAGTAAATTAGAATTTTGAGAAATAGAGTTTTCTGTTTTATTTCCTATATTATCACTTGGGAAAAAGGCTGGTATACTAGCTTTTGTCTGAGTATAGCTAATTGTTTTAGATGTATTTAAATTCCAAAGTCGAACACTTCTGTCTGCACTTGCAGAAGCTAGAGTTTTATCGTCTGGACTAAATCTGACACTAAAAACATCTTTGCTATGTCCTCTAAGAGTTTCAATTTCTTTAATATCCTTGAGGTTATTTAAACTCCAAAGTTTAATAAGGTTATCAGCACCAGCAGAAGCTAAGGTTTTATCATCGCTACTAAAAGTGACGCTATAAACTTTGTTTTCATGTCCTGATAAGCTTGCAATTTCTTTACCGTCTGCAACCCTCCAAATTTTTACTTTACTATCAAAACCTGCTGAAGCTAGTAATTGTCCATTGTGACTGAAACGAATACCAATAACATTTTTATCATGTCCTGTTAAAGTTTTTAATAATTTCCCATTTAAATCCCATAAGCGTATTTTTGCATCTCCACAACTAGCAGCTATGATTTTACCATTAGGATGAAAACTGATAACATTAGGTTTTTCGGAGGGGACAGGAAATGTATTAATTAATTTACCATCGGGTATACTCCAAAGTTTTATTGTTTTATCCCAGCTTGCAGAAGCCAACATTTTACCATCTGGACTAAAGCTGACACTGTAAACCTTATCTGTGTGACCTTCTAAAGTTTTAAAGTTATTATATTTACCTTTATCAAAATCTAAATTCCAAAGTTTGATTGTCGTATCCCAACTAGCTGAAGCCAAAATCTTTCCATCTTTGCTAAAATCTAAATTATTTACCCGACTTTTATGTCCAAAAAGGGTTGTAATCAGTTCACCTTTCTTGTTCCAAATAATAATAGCAGGAGCATCGCCAGATGATGCTATCATATTGCCATCAGGACTAAATCTGACACTACGTACTTGTGATTTATGTCCTTGTAGACGGTTACTTTCTTTTGTGGAATATACTGCTTGCTGTAGCGCACTCATCACTTGACTTTTAGTACTGTCTTGCAACCAGAAGCCTGATTGAACCCTGGTTTCTGCTTTAATACCATCGACTAATGAATCTAATTGATAATTCCCGGCTAATAGCGCTTCACTTGATAAAGCTAAACCTTTTATTTCGGCTTCTTCTCTTTGGTTTGATTGGAAGACAGCCAAACTAATAGCAATAAATAATCCTAATAGAAAAAAGCCTTGTACAGTTGCAATATCAGATTCTTTTTTCCGGATACTCTTTTGTACAAATTCTGTTTCTACTGTATTTAACCAATTATTATCGCTGGATTTAAATACATCATTTAAAACATTTAAATAAGGGTCATTATTCCACAAGAATTTTTTCTCTTTCTTAGTTTTCCACTCTATCGCTGCGGGTGTTAAACGTCGTTGCAATCTGAGATTTTTCTCGACGGTCAACCAATCACGTAACTTTTGCCATCCTCGTACTAAGGCATCATGAGCAGGTTCAACAAAAGCATTTTCTTGGCTATCTGTACCGTTAACTAATAGCCTTGCATCCAAAAATCGCTCGATTACGTCTTTCACTAATTTTTGGGTTTTCGCTGGGTACTCTAATTCCGATAATGGCACTCTTCGTCGCGCAAGTTCCCCACCCAACGCAACCATCCGCAGCATGATGTATTTAATAACTTGTTCGTAAGCAGGGTTTTTTTCTTTGAGAGTATTATATACCTCGTCTGCTCGTGCTGTCAAAGATTGAATTACGCTACCAACTGCTTGATAATCTTCTTTAGTAATCGCTCGGTCAATTGTACGTCCTTCAATACTCGCTTGTCGCTGTCGTCTTAAATATTTTAAATATAATTCACTCAAAGCAAAGGATAATAAAGGTAACGCACCGGGCATTCCCGCAACTTCATCAATTAATTCCTCCACCATCTCATGAGGTTCAAAATACATTACCCTAGTTTCGACAGGTTTTTCAATTGCTTCTCGCAACTCATTACGTGTCATTGCTGGCACAATAAATCGTCCAATTTGCCAGTTATTTCTAAAATCAGTTTTCCCCCACTTCATTGCAGCAGGAATAAATTTTAAACCTGCTTCTCTCAACTGCGCTTCAAAATCACTACGTAACGCTAAAACCACCTTTAATATAAACCAATGGTCGTTAACAGCCTGTGCTAAACATTCAAAAAACGCCGAGCGCTGTTTTTCATCTCGACAAAGAGTAATAATTTCTTCACTTTGGTCAATAAATAATAGTATTTTAGTATCAGGATGTTGGGTAGCCCAAGCGGAAATACTTTTAGAAAAACTATCCTGAGTTTGAGAATAAACGGGATTTAGACCCTGACTGGTTAGCGCATTATTTAAAGCCCGAAATGGTAATTCACCAGGACGAATACATGGCAAAATAAACCATTTATCAGCGGTAGATTTTATTGTAGCTTTTTTTAACTTAGGAATTAATCCAGCTTTCATCAAACTAGATTTACCAGAACCGGAAGCTCCTAACACTACAGTAAAAGGATTTTTTTGGACTGCTTCATGTAATCTACTTAAAAGTGCATCGCGACCAAAAAATAAATCTTCATGTTCTTCTTCAAATGATTGTAACCCCCGATAAGGGTTTTTCGACTCATCCAACTCCGGTGCAGGTGGTAAATTGAGTGGATGGTCAGGATTAAGAAAAATATACTCCCCTTTATTATGTTTACTTAGCGACCAAATACCAGGAGTTTGTCGTTGGCTATATTCCTCAGTTCCTGTTTCGACTTTATCGCGCAAATACATATATAATTCAGTTGCAGTAATCACCCCATCCCCTCTATGTTTACCCTCTTCAAGAGGGGGATAAGCGTCAGCGTCACCTTCGAGAGCATCAAATAACGCAGCAGCGAAAGGAGAGTGACTACCAACAGTTCCGCGTTCTGAGTTAATAGAGAAAGCGTCCAAAGCTTTTTGGTCAGAAGCAGCACTAGTAATAACTTGCCATGCGGGGTCTGCAATAAAACGATTGTAACGCTCTTGGTGGATAACTTCTGGAGGTGCTAGTAAATCTCTTGTGCTTGACCAGCGAAACGCACCCGCAAAACAACAATCAAGGATAGCTAAAAAATGACGACAGGGTAATTTATTTAAACTTTCCTGCAACCGGGTCATGGGAAGATAAGTTTTAGTATCTCCCAAGACTGCATCTTGGGGAATTAAATAACCTTGGGGTCCATCTTCACCGTTGAGTGCAATACCGTGACCTGCAAAATAAAAGATGAGACGGTCTTCTGATGTTACTTGTTGAGAGAGAGTATCTTCTAAAAGTTTAATTAGGTTACTTAAAGTAGCTAATTCGTCTAAACAAACCCAGACTTGATAATTATGCTTTTCTCGGAGAATTTCTACTAGTCTTTTAGCATCGTTTGTCGCGCTGTGAAGCTGGGAAATACCGTTTCTATATTCGTTTATACCAATAATAAACGCGAGGTTGCGATTAAAGTCAGACATAAATTTATATGATTTTTGTGATTTGAGTTAGGCAATTCAGTATTCATAGTAGATAAACCCATTTTTTTATATGTTTTAGTAAGCAATCATTATACTATAGCAATCCTAAATCATTTGTGTTCGCGTAGCGTGCCGTTCACCGAAGGTGTGCCGATGCTATATAGAATCATCAAAATTTCATACTAAATTTTATTTTTGCACAGATTTATATTTTATTTACGAGAACACTATTTTCCTTATTTTACCCTATTTTTCCTTAACCAAGCAGTATTGGGACGTGTCTAATCATTACGAGATATTATCAGACCGAAAAATAGTTAACCTCATCTTCTCACAAGAGCGAAAAATAATGACTTTCATGTTCGAGTCAAAAAGATACTATCAGAGAAGAAAGAGTTAAGCCAAAAGCTTAGCTGCAACCAAATCTGATGAGAACAGGCTACATCATCAGATACTTTGTCCACAGTAGCCCAATCAAAAGGAGATTAATCATGGCAACTTACACAGTCAAGTCCGGTGATGACCTATCGAAAATTGCACTAGCTGTCTATGGTGACGGTTCTGATGCCAATGGTCGAAAGATATATGAAGCAAACAAAGCGCTAATTGGCCCTGATATGAATTTGCTGCATCCTGGACAAGTTTTGCAAATTCCCTAGTACAGCTTGGCGGAAATACAACCACCATTGCGAGCCTTAATAAAGCCCCTTATTTTCAGCCTTTGAAAAGGGTAGGTGTATTTAAGCGCCACGGTACTAGATAGCCTTGGATTCCACTATCCAAGGCTACATAGGTAGTAGCTATACTGCACAAGTGCCTAGCGAATCGAATTCGCAGCTATACTAATTGAGTCCACGCATGTGAACTCAATTAGAAATTTAGCTTCTGAGTGAGCGAAGGCATATCTGTATAGCTGCGGTTTCTAACCGCCAGAGTACAAGATTCATGCAGGAAATATAGTTAGCTACAATCATCGGCAACAAGATTGACATCTTTGTTGATACTGTTCAAGATGCGATTGAGCTAGGTGTAAAGTCAGTCACAGCAATTTTGTAGTTTATTTTTAGGAGTTGAATTTATGTTTTGTACATCCGGTGAGTCATACACTGTTAAAGCAGGAGATACGCTGTATGGGATTGCTCAACAACATTTAGGGGACGGTAAGCGTTGGAGGGAAATCCAGAAAGCAGATGGTACGCTTGTTACAGACGCAGATGCGACAACGTTACAACCAGGGCAGGAACTCTGTATTCCTAATGGGTCTGGTTCATCGCCTAGTCCATCGCCTAGCCCATCGCCTGGGGGTATGGCAGAAGAAATCCTCAATGCTCACAATCGCTATCGCGCAGAAGTCGGTGTTCCACCTCTCACTTGGTCTGATACTTTGGCAAGTCATGCTCAAGACTGGGCAAATAATCTTGCTGCTAATCAGTCATTTGAACATAGTAAAGGAAGCGGGCAAGGAGAAAATCTTTGGAAGGGTACATCAGGTCATTTTAGCTATACCCGAATGGTTGAGAGCTGGGGAAATGAAAAACAGTATTTTGTGATGGGGCCAAGTCCAAATTTTAGTACAACTGGCAATTTTAATGATGTCGGTCATTATACTCAAATCGTTTGGCGAAATACGACTGAAGTAGGATGCGCTGTTGCTGAAGGAGCCGATGGACAGACAACACTCGTCTGTCGTTACATGTCTCCAGGAAATATGAGAGGAGAACGACCCTTCTAACAAAATAATTCCTCCTGTGATACTCCTACACCAATTGCAAGCAATGCGTTGTAGGCAATGGAAGTCCTGTTAAGGATATCAATAACTTCCTTCCCTTCGAGAAAAGGAGCCTTTCTTGTATGCCGTCCGGGCTTTACGGCACGCAATACTTGGAACCTACATTCCGCACCCAAACTGTCACAGAAGTGTTTTTACTGACTATTTTCTCTATATGAAGAGTAAAAAAACACTGACGTTGCCTGTATAGTCACATTATTTACCTATCTCAGATGATATTTTA